>ERZ500978.26-NODE-26-length-133364-cov-6.677441_pt1 | contig 133364 bp, 119 predicted proteins | sample MGYA00248870_ERZ500978 | MGnify/ENA primary metagenome ERZ500978 (study PRJEB25958, sample SAMN03398513) | human skin metagenome | study: EMG produced TPA metagenomics assembly of the Human Skin Microbiome Metagenome (human skin metagenome) data set. | reverse complement strand
CGGTATGGCGTCTTGCTGCACCGCCCGAGACACTCGTCCCAGAAGGCAAGCACTTCCGCATGAACCGGGCCGGCGTCGTCGGTGGGTAGAAGAGCTTGGAGCCATGCATCTAGCTCATAAGGATCATGAGAAAACACCGCTGTTTCTCCGAGCCAGTGCCGCAAAAGCACAGCACATTCGCTCTGCAGACCTCGCATCGCGGGCGACGTGTGATGCATCTCTTCTCCTGTTTGGGTATATGCGACAAGCACAAAGTGCACGAACGAGTGGCTTTGGTGACCTGGCCAGGGTGTCGGTACACGAGCCATGATATCGAGCCCGGCGGATGCACTGCTCCGAAGCATGCGCAGCACATGTGCCTGACACACGCGGTCCCAATGGAGTGCTGGCGATGACGATGCTGGCGCAGTGTCCAGCAAAAACGCCTGCGTCAGCAACTGTGCTGCGTCCCAGTGCGTGTCAAAGGCAGCACTGGGCACGGCTTCCAGGTACAGCGCGAGCACACGCAGTGCGGCTTCTCGCCGCATGGCTTGTGCGCTTAGCAAGAGCGGCGTCACAGTCTCGATGTCTGGCAGCCGCGTGCGCCAAGCCCATTCGAGTGCGTGCAGGGATTGTGTCCACACGCCGTGGCCTTGCTGCTCGTCGGCATCGTGGGCTTTGCGCTGTGCAATGCGCCGGAAGGCACATGCGCGCTCCAACACACACGCATACAGCGTGCATGCATAGTACTGGACGAGCGCACTCGTATGGGAGAGAGCCTTGGTCAAGGCACGACAGACAGGCTCTGGCGCGGTGTTTTGGAGAATCGCAAAGTGTGGTGGAGGCGATGATCGATCCGGCAGCGGTACAGGAAGCTGCAGCACACGACCGACAAAGGCGATGCTCATGAAGCATTGAGCTTGGTCCGCGCGCACATCGATGCTGGTTTTCGATAAGAACGGGCCGACGAGCTCCGGACACGCACCACAGATCCGGAGCGCGAGCTCTTGCTGCCGCAGATCATTGACGGCATCCAGCTTCCGCAAAAGGGCGAGGTTGATTTTGTTGTGCAGCACAGCGCCATCGCCATCACGTCCGTACCAGCCATGGTCCGCATAGCACACGCCAAAGCCAGGCTGCGTTGCTATGCGCAAGAAAAAGTGGTGGACGAGATCAGCGACCGTGGTGCTTGATGCACGGCCGTCCACAAGCTCTGCTTCGCGTGTGTACAGGCCCATGAGCGCTGCGCATGTGTGGTCGCCCAGGAACTTGGCTTTGACGCCTCGGGGCACATGCACATCTTTGCACACTTCCTCGTACAGAACAAGAAGCACGTACCGCACAATGCCTGCTGGATCACGCACGAGACCACGAAAGATGCCCTGCCATACGTCACTTGTGCTTGCCAGGTCGAGGACCGCCAGTTTGAGCGATCCGTGAAACGACTGCGTGAGCATCGCAAGGAGACATGCCATGTACTGCGTGCGTATGTCCATGTCATAGATAGACACCTCTGGGCCACTCCGCGCGGCACTCGTTCGTCGTCGCATCGATGCTAATTTCGCATGCAGCTCGCTGCTCCAGTGGATTCGCTCCCACACACCTGCGGCAAACTTGCCGCGCGCATACATGGTCATGGCCGTGAGTAGACGCAGTGCCAACAAGACACACACCGCGTCCTGAGAAGCTGCGCGATCGCGTCGCATGTTTTGCGCACGCATCACACTGGCATCGAGTCTCGACATCCACGGGGCAGCAGGGTCTAGCAGTCGAGCGATGATCGCATCCCCATGCACATGATTCGGCTGATGCACAGAAAGCAGGCACAGAAGCTGCGCCAAATCCTGGTATACAAGAATCCGCATCGCATGAAGATCGCGTGATTCGGCGAGTGTCCATGCATCGAAGATACGCGGCACTGCTTCGCTCACACACAGCTCGACCGCCCACCGAAGGCGCTCGTCTGCCGCTGGAAGAATCACATCGCCATACTCACCGAGCTCTGTGGCGTGTACGCGTGTGTGCGTACGGATATCGCCCAGTGCACGTGCTACCACATCGGCACTGGAGCTAGCGAGCGCTTCACGCAGCTCGCTCGCCGGCGGGCGCGTCATCTGGCCAAACAGTTCGTTGCACGCGCACTAGGAACACGAGTATTTCCAACAAGCAAGTAAAATTGTTCGTGCTTGGCAACGCTCGCTACGGCAATCCTGCTGTGGCTCTGTTCGTTGTCGTTGTGATCGTTGCTGTCTCTCTTCTCGACTCAAGATGGAGGTCGAGCCACACGCGCCGACAACATCGATCCAACAACGTCTGTGTCACGAGAAAAAATGGTCTTGGCCCTCCAAGGACAAATATGACTAAGCGCGGACAGGCGCCCTTCCACCCTTCGTCTTATACCTGCTTGACTGGCTTCTCCTTCCTTTGGCGTCGCTTTCTAACGCTTCCACGCACACCCTCCACACCTGGCGATTTGTCTGTGTGCAGTGCGTGGATGCTTACTTGCTTGCTTGCCTACTTGGCCTTGGTGTACAAAGAGCCATCGACCCACACGGCTTGTAGCTGTCGATGTCGGCGCGCCCTGATCGACACACTCAGCGCTACGACCGGCAGTTGCGCTTGTGGAACAAGTCTGGGCAGACAGCCCTAGAGAGTGCACATGTGCTTCTGGTCGGTGCCTCGGCGCTGTCGTCGCAGATCCTCAAAAATCTTGTGCTCCCTGGTCTGGGCACCTTCACCATTTGCGACGATGCACGTGTTTCGCAGTCCGACGTCGCATCCAACTTTTTCCTTTCGCAGGAGAGCGTAGGCCAATTCTATGCCAATGAACTCGCTCATTTCGTAAGCGAGCTGAATCCTGCCACGACGGCTCATGCATGCACCAAGTCGCCTTCTTGGCTCCAGGGTCAGGAGCCAGCTTTTTTTGCTGCCTTCTCACTCATTGTATGCGTGCGACAGCCGCGCAACATGGCGGACTCCATCGCTGATCTCGTATGGCAGCTTGCGCCGTCGGTCCCTGTCATGTGTATAGAGTCGTCCGGTTTCCAGGGCTACGTGTGTATTTCGCTCGGCGAGCTGGGCATCATCGAAACGCATCCCGAATCGCTCGTGGATTTGCGGCTTACACGTCCTTTTCCTGCCTTGACACAGTTTGCTCGTGACCACCAGGTCGATCCGTCCGACTCACTAGCGGTAAGTCACATTCCGTATGTGGTACTTCTACTTCGCGCACTGGATGCTTGGAAAGCGTCGCATGATGGCGCTTTTCCCGCCATCTCGGAAAAAAAGGATTTTGCTCACGCGCTGGCATCGCAACGGCCCTCTATCGGTGACTCTGAAAATTTCGACGAGGCTGTGGCCGCATTACCTCTGCACGTGTGGCGCCCACTGCAATCCCCTGCTGTACCCGCGCATGTGACAGCGCTCCTTGATGACTCGCAGTGCCGAAAGGTGTCCACAGGCACATCATCGCCGTTCTGGCTTCTTGTGGCTGCTCTGCGTGCTTTTGTACAAAGACAGGGTGTCTTGCCGCTATCAGGCTCCATGCCTGACATGAAAGCCACATCCATCGACTACGTCGCTCTGCGGCATGTTTATATGACTCAGGCATCCGCTGACCTGGCCCTCTTCCGACAGCTTTTAGCTGATGTGCTCGACAAGGCAGGCATGTCTCTTGAAGCCGCCGGGCTCGATGACGAAACCATCAAGACATTCGTAAAGCATGCTCCATACCTGCATCTCGTTCGTGGTCGTCGTCTTCGGCTCCAGCGCGTTGAGCCTAATGTCGGTGCCTTGTCAGCAGCTTTGGCGGACCCTGTGAATCCAGTGACAGCGCAATTCTACCTCGCTTTCATGGCAGCTCATACCTTCTTCGAGCATGCGAATCGGTTCCCCGGCCAACCACCTGTCGACAGCTCGGCAGGCTATGACTGGAACGACGACATTGACAAGCTCTACGAGTATGCCAGAGCATACGCCAAAGACATATGCCTCGACCTACTCCAGCAAGACCAAGACCGCTTATACGATGCTTGCTATGAAGTAACACGTGGCGCCTATTCTGATACGCCATCGACAGCCGCCTTTCTTGGCGGCTTGGCTGCTCAGGAGGCCATAAAGGTCATGACTGTACAGTATCTGCCTCTTGACAATACATGCGTGTACGATGGCATTGTCCAAGCCGTAAATAGTTTTCGACTCTAACTCACCGAGACGGTGAGGATGGCGTCGTCGACGAATCACCCTCACCAGCCACTCCCGATTCACCAGGTTCCTCGGTCCCCTGCGTTTGCATATAGACATCCCCAACCATTCCCAGAGCATCAGCACGTAGGCGCTGTGTCTGTTTCGTGATACTGGAGTCGTACAACACCCGATCACTCACTTCCCGGATCACGCTCTCCACTTCAAGTTTGGCACTCTTGAATAGAGCGCGAAGTCCCTTTTCAGCCGCCTGATCTTCTAACTGCTTTTTCCGTTCCTCCGTTATGCCCTCGTCCTCTGCCTTTTGCAGCTCATCAAACACGCTCTTGAGCTCTAGGGCCGCCCGGAACGTCGACACCGTCTCTCGCACGGTGTGGAACGAGCTCGATGCTGCATGAAAAATGCCGCCCAAACTGCCCAACATGCCACTTGAAGCCAGGTAGTGCCGCGACTTGGAACTGTACACGAAGCCCACTGTATGCAAAAGCTCAACACCAAAACTGAACCCTGTTAGTCTCGCTCGATATCTCCGGCCGTTCTCTTGCGCAATACATACTTTTCTTGCTTGAGTTCCTCGGCCTCCAGCCGAATGATTTGCTGGAATCCATTGCGCACTTCCTCCAACAGGACTGGGTTGTCTGCCGTCTTCACACTCTCTACGTATACGCTCAGCTTGTGCGCGAGTTTCTCGGCTAATGCCGTGACGCGCTTCTCACGCCGCTCTTCCTTCACCTTCTCGATCCGCTCCTCTTCTGCTTTTTTCGCCGCGGCCTGCTCAGGGGAGAGTTTTTCTTTGTCCTTGCCTTCCACATCCTCGCCTTGCGCACCTGCCGCGAGCTCGTCCGAGTCTCTTTGCAGTGCCTCTTTCATGTCACGGCCAATACTAATTGTGCCAATAATATCATGAAATCGCTCGCCTCCAAACAGACCACCAAACACTTCTTCTGGATCGACAACACCATCTTCACTCACTAGACCGGGCGTCGATGGCCCAAACTCGTTGTACTTGTGCCGCAATTCCGCGTCTGACAACACATGATATGCTGCCGCAAGAGTCTTGAATTTCTCTTCGCCCTCCGGATCATCTGGATTCTTGTCTGGATGCAGCTTGATCGCTAATTTTCGGTATGCTTTCTTGATCTGGTCGCTCGTCGCATTCGCCGGCACGCCCAAGACGTCATAGAACGTCATATCTAGTGGATTCTCATCTGTGCCAATACGCCGCTTAGCCGAGCTCGAGACCTTTCCACCAGTGTGAATCTGTGCCCGCACCTCTCGAAGCATCTTTGATGCGCCTGGCGGATCAAAGTTTCGGTTGCATGCTACACACGTCACTGAAAATGTCGTCACGGTCGAAGGCAATGCACCTACAGCTTCCGTGGTGGGTGGCTGGTATTCAATAGCTACTCGGCAGTCAACATAGGGGCATGTCGCAGATAAATATCGCTCTTTTCGTCGTGACGGAACAACAAGCTTCGTTGCATCGCCTGATGGCATGACCGCCACACGACACTGAGTGAGTATGTGTCAGATCGAGCCGACTGCAGCGTCTGTAGCAGATCCTTCTTGCACCGTTCCACGCAGCAGCGCGTGGAGGCTTAGCCTGGGCTGCCCACGAGCCTGTCTCTTGGCTTTGTTGTTCCTCTCCAGCCAGTCAGCAGCAAGCACCTCGAACCAGTCTGAGACTTACTTCCCCACATCGTGGAGTGCTCAGAATGCAAACGTTCATGTGTGTGCGCGCGTATAGTCTAAGCTAAGCAATTCTAGTTCAAGTTCGCTTGCGCCTTGCGCTCCACAGCAGCGACGTATCATGAATCAGTTCCTTGAGCGGTTCCAGGGCAACATTGTACGTGCCAGCTCACCCACTGACGCGTCACAGGACTATTTTGGTCAGGCTCTTGCTGAGCGCTTGCACCATCGTATCTTGATTGCGGCAGCTGTACGTGTGCCTTTTGCATGCCATTGCTCACAAATACTTACGTTCAGGTCGTAGGCTTCATTGTCGGTTATCTTCGGCAAGATCTTTTTATGACCATGCAAGTCTTTGCTGCTGGCTGTATTCTGAGCTTATTGGTACGTCTCATATGCTTGTAGGCGGACTGACTCTGTGTCTAGTTGTGCATCCCGCCCTGGCCGATCTACAATCGCCATTTTGTCAAATGGGCATCTCCGCCAGCGTCTGATCATAGTACCTCTTCATAGATATTCATGGTTCTTGTGCAGCGTACCTTTGTCAGGCTAGCCCGACTTTCATCATTGTGTAATGTCCGGTACCGTTTTTCTTCCCTTCTACATCACAACCCACCCAAAGGCATCACATCATCAAGACGCGACGCTGCGAAATCACCAACGCACCGCTTAAATCCTCGATTCGAGCAGCCGCGTCTAGCGCGACGCCCTCTTACTCGTTCCCCTCGGCATCCTTTCTTCTGACAGACCATGTCGTCGTCGTCCCTGGAAAGGACACGCGAGCTAAGCAAGCAGCTTTCCAAATCCACGGCAGATTCTAATGTCGAAGATATACTATCGTTGCTTCGGCAGCTCAAGGAGGTTGTTGTGCCATCTGAAGAGCTCATTCGCGTATGTGTGCATGTCATTCGTTGTACTCATCTCAACTAACACTCCCACAGGCAACGAAGATTGGTGTAGCTGTGGGAAAACTGCGCACGCACTCTCATGCACGCATTTCGGAGCTCGCAAAGGAGCTTGTAAAGTCATGGAAGTCACAGATTGAGAAGCAGCGCCGCGAATCGCCTGCCAGTGAGAAATCCAAAAAGGACGCAGCGTCATCTGCCGATACCAAGTCTTCCTCATCCTCCTCCTCATCCCTGTCTTCTTCCGCTGCTCCTGCTTCGAACTCTTCATCTACAAACTCGAAGAACGTGGATATCAACTTTGAAGTGCTGAATGATAGAGTTCGCAATGCGTGTCTGAAACTCTTGTACAACAGTTTAGAGGTGCAGGATCACGCAGAGCCTCAAACGGTCTTTGCATCAGCCATGAAAATTGAAGAAGCTGCCTACACAAAAATTGGTGCTAGCACGACCAACAATGACTATCGTGGCAAGGTTCGAAGCTTAAGTCTTAACCTTAAGGACAAAAACAATCCCGAATTGCGCCAAAAAGTCTTGGAGGGTCATATTGATCCTGGAATGCTTGTGGTCATGCGCTCTGAAGAATTAGCATCAAAGTCACTCAAGGAGCAGCAAGAGTCTATTCGTCAGCAGAATCTACACAATGCCAAGGGTGCTGAGGCTCAAGAAGCTGAAACAGATGCATTCCAATGCGGCAAGTGCAAACAACGAAAAACCCGCTACTATCAAATGCAGACTCGTAGTGCAGACGAGCCGATGACTACATTTGTCACCTGCGTCAACTGCAACCACAAGTGGAAATTCTCATAATGTACTAGTAGAAGAAAAGGTTGTATTTACAAACGGACCTTGCCTATTTGTGGGTCAAGCGAAAATTTAGGCACATAGGTTGCTTTGGCCTAAGCCCATGTCATAATTTTGAAAAAAAAAATCGTTGTTAAGCAAGCGCACAAGCACTGCACACACGCAATTTTTCTTCCTTGCTCAACGTAACGACATATGCCGCGCGACTTTCGGCCTAAAGGCCATGGCGCTGCATCAAGAAAGCGAGAAAAGGAGCCAGTCCCAAACAAAGAGAAAGAGGCTCGTTATGATGATGAGGGGGTTTCAGAAGATGTGCTGAGACATCAGGTAGCAGCTCTCGGTGGCACTGAGGAGGATATGGCGTTAATCCAGGGCAAGGGCAAAGAGCGGGCCGCCAAGCTGACAGACTCGGAATTGACATCTGAACTCATGGCTTTCATGCAAAAAGAAAACATGCCTACAAGCAACAAAGCCCCAAGCGCTAGCGCTAAAAACACCAAGGTCGAGCAAGAATCCATGCGTTCTGAGAAGCAGAACAAGCCGTCCAAGCCAACGAGAAAAGGTCCAGCACAAAATGAGGCACAATCTGCAAAAGAAAAACCGCCGTTAAAGGAAAAGAGATATAATGATAAATATAAGAAACCAGGGAATGAATCTTTGATGACAGAACCTGAGATTAAGCCATCCACGTCAGGTAAGCATGTTGTTTTTGATGGCGGAGGCGAACCAAAGACTTTGAATCGTGTAGGTCTTCAACTTCGCTTTGAGCCTGTGCCTGACTGGATGAACATCCAATTACCCGAGCTTAGTGATAAGGCGAATTCTTTGAAAGAGCCATCCAACGAAGCCATCAGTGGCTTGCATAAGCTGGGCGATGAGGTGCTCGAAAGCGAGAATGATACATATGCACGCCTGGCCTCTGGCGAGAGCGGCAAGAACGTGGTGCTGGGATCTATGAACTTCTCAGATCTGCAATTCGCACGCACCTTATTAACGAACAGCAGGGCGAGTACTCTGTCGGATAGGATTTCCGCGGTGACTTTGCTTCTCCAAAGCAGTCCTCTGCACAATCTGAAGGCCCTTGATCTGCTTATGAACATGGCTGGAAAATCGAATCGAGAGGAATCTAGTCGTGCTACACGCGCACTGGCCGACTGGTTCGCAAGTGGCGGCGGTTTGGGCCCTGACAAGCTTCGATATTTCCGTGACCAGCCAGCCATGCCTCGCGCTGCTGCTTTGTATGAGTCTGACGGGAAGTCCTTGCTGTCAACGTCCACGTCGCCTCTGGCAAACTGTGTGTGTCTATGGGCTTTTGAGGACCTTTTGAAACGCACGTACTTTGCATTTGTCCAACTTCTCGAACGCCAGACTCATGATACACTTGTTTTCATGCGCAGACAAGCCGTATCACAAGTGTTTGTTCTATTGCGCGATAAGTCTGAGCAAGAACACAACCTTTTGCGCCTGCTGACGAACAAGTTGGGTGATCCGGACCGCAGCGTAGCCTCGAGAGCCAGCACACATCTGATGGAGCTGCTTCAGGTGCACCCAGCTATGAAGGCGATTGTTTTGCGAGAGGTGAGCGAAGCTGTGCTTCGCTCGCAGCAGGTCGTCGTCAGGGACAATACGCATTCGACGCCAAAGGGCAATCAGCATGCCACCTATTATGGTGTTTTGACACTCAATCAGACTCTGTTCGTTGACAGCGATGCTCCACTGGCTAATGAAATATTTTCTGTGTACTTCCAGCTCTTTGACGTTTGCTTACAACAAGAGGAAGGTCAGCAGGAAGTGGCAGAGAAGTCCGAGACCTCGGAGACTGGCACACACTCCACGAAGGACAAGGGTCGGTGGCGTGATAAGCCGAAGACCAAGAGTGCCTTGCCCTCATCGCAGAACAAGGCCGCCCATGATGTGTATGGACGTCTGCTCGCGGGAATTTTGACGGGTATTCGGCGTGTGTTTCCATTTACGACGCTCACTTCAAGTGCACTTGACCAACATCTGGACACATTGTTCCGCATTACGCACACACATTCCTTCAACATTGCCGTGCAGGCATTGCAACTGATTTTTCAGGTGGCGATCGGCTCGTCCTCAGATGGTGAAACAGCACGCGGGTTCTCGCCACATGTCGCTGATCGCTACTACCGCATCTTGTATGATTCGCTCTTGGATTCTCGTCTGGCTACTACGAGCAAACAAGCGATGTACTTGAATCTCGTATACAAGTCGATGAAGGCTGATACGGATTCCGAGCGAGTCAAGGCGATAGTGAAGCGTCTGTGTCAAGTTCTCAATTTACAAGAGCCGCCGTTCATCGTTGGTGCTCTTGTCTTGTTGAGCGAGCTATTTAGAGCGAAGCCTGGCTTGCGAGCCATGCTTACAGAGGCAGAGGATGAAGGGATTGAACATTTTGAGGATGTCGATGACGAAGACGATGATGATGATGTACGTGCTCGTGCCACTGTGCGAAAGAGTGGTTCTGAATACGATGGACGCAAGCGCGACCCTCGCTTTGCGCATGCTGGAGAAACGGCCTTGTGGGATCTTCTTACGCTAGTCCACCATTATCATCCCTCGGTCAGTTTGAATGCGATGCAGCTTCTGCGCGGAGAGAAAGTCACATCGAACGCGGACCTAACATTGAATACCCTCATGCATTTCCTAGATCGCTTCGTGTTTAAGAACCCGAAGAAACGTTCAGGCGTCAAAGGATCAAGCATCATGCAGCCCTCGCTCAGTGATGCAAAGGATGACGTGCTTGTCCGGCGCACGGATGCACCGCTTTCTTATGTGAACACGGCTGACTTCTGGATGCAAAATCCCGACAATATTCCTCCGGATCAGCAGTTCTTCTTCCGCTATTTCCAGACGAAATTGAAGCGATCAAATGCACCGCCAGAAAAGCCCAAGAAACAGACGGATGCCGATGATGCACTAGATGAGGAGGAGCGAGAGAATGAGTATGATGACGAGGATGATGCAATTGGCAGCGAAGACGAGGACGAGAAGGAGATTTGGAAAGCAATGAAGTCATCTATGCCGAAGGAAGATGAGATGGATGACTTGAACGAGGATGACGATGAAGTTTTGGCTGAGCTGGAAGCTAATGCAAGCGCTGATGAAGCCGAGGATGCATCTGATGTAGCAATTGACGATGCTGATGAGGGACATGAAGAAGATGATGATGAAAATGACATTTCGGAATATGATGAGGAACAGGACGATGATACAACGCCTTTCCGTGATGATGAAGCTGACGAAGATGATGGCGATATGTTCTTAGAGGACGAAGATGACCTCATTCCCTTTACAAACTTCGATGACGAAGACGACGAAACGTCTCACACGGCTGGCAGAAAGCGCTCTTCTGATGAAGTTGAAGAAGCTACAGGAAAGAGCAAAGAGCGCAAATCCAGGCGTAGCAAGCGTCGGGCGCTTCCTGCCTTTGCAAGTGCTGAGGACTATGCACACATGCTTGATTCTGATGACGATGGAAATTAGTACATGAGTTGTAGCTTTCTGTCGGTGTGTGTGTTTTTGTTTCTTTCGCTTGCTTGCTTTCTGCACCATCCACATAAGTAATTTTGAGCACAATTCCCTTTGGCCCGATCAACCTGATGATAGTTGATTCGGCGTCCCGATCGATTCGTTGACCCATAGCTCGCAATATTTTTCCATGCCGGGCGACGACCTTTCCTCATCGGACATGACAGCCACAGAGACCCGGTCGAATTCACGGCTCATTTCCGAGGGTGAGGTCGTTATTCTTTTTGTCGTATGTGTTGTATTTCCAACTACCTCTTACACATAGTCACGCGACAAAACACCTGTTCCTGCGGTGATGAAGCGTGGCGAACAGATCATCAATATGTTTGGTGTATTTCGGCACGATGACATTATTGGACAGCCTTATGGCAGCAAAGTGCGTCTACTGCATTGTATCTGACGCAGATCCACTCCAGCAATAAGAAGGGATTCATCTACGTATTGCGTCCGTCGCCTGAGCTTTGGACCATATCACTTCCACATCGAACTCAGATTTTGTATGCGCCTGACATGTCGTTTATTACGATGAAACTCAATCTGTCGCCCGGTGCCTGTATTTTTGAAGCTGGAACGGGTAGCGGAAGCTTTACGCACTTTCTTGCTCGCACTGTAGCACGTGGTCCACCTGCTGCCAATGGTCAGGGACAGACGTCAAATGTATGGCAAACACAGCGGGATTCTCTGACACCTGCCATCTCGAACGTACACGAATCTGAGTATGAAGGCCGCGTATATTCATTTGAGTTTCATGCCGAGCGCGTCGAACGGGCTCGCAAAGAGTTTGCCGAGCACGGTCTTGATACCACAGTTGTTCTTGAACATCGGAACGTTTGCAAGGATGGATTTGGTCTCACAAACAAGGCTGATGCAGTGTTCTTAGATTTGCCTGCACCTTGGGAAGCTGTGCCATTTGCCAAAGAAGCTCTGCGACAGGACATATGCACGCGAATCTGCTGTTTCTCGCCTTGCATTGAGCAGGTTTTGCGCACAGTGTCGACACTGTCGGAGCATGGGTTTACGGATGTGACGACGTATGAAAGTCTCGTTCGCACGCATGAATCTTTAACGAATGTGGCGCCTCTGGACTCGATCTCGCAAGTAATTGAGCGGATCCGGCAGGCGGAGGCGAAGCGCGAAACCCGGCGGCAGCTGCAGATTGCCAACTCTAAAGCGGAGCGAGAGCGACGTCTCCAGGCCCAGCAGACAGAAGGGCAATGCGAATATACAAGCGCAGAGCCTGATGTAAGAGAGTCGGTGGGTGAAACCGTTGCTCCGCAGTGCGACGGGGCAAATCAGGAAGCTACCAGTGTATCGACGGCTAGCGCGAGTCTCAACGTGGAGAATCAAGACATTGATACCGAAGGCCCGCCTCGTCTGGATAGCCCGAGGCATGGAGCTTCTAATCCTGCATCGCATCCTGCGCAGAAGCGTAAATCCGACGATTTGGAGCAGGAAGATGGCGACGCAGATCAAACACAAACAACACATGCAGGTGAGGAAACTTCACCCAACGTGTACGAGCAGGAGCCTGAAGCTGAAATCCTGTTCAGCCATGGCTTTCGGCAAAAGGTCGAACGTCGGCCTATGCAGCCAGCCAATGTCTACTCGCGTCCATACGCACAAATGCGAGGTCACACTAGTTATCTTACATTTGCGCTCTTGCTACCCCGTACTACGTAGATGCAGCATTATACCCTTGCAAGTCGCCCAGAAACACGGGCTGGATTTGACTCGAGTCTTCGTCATGCTTGGGACCCAGGAAGCCCATACAGACAACAAAGTGCTCGGCACTGCTGGCTCGGCTACTCCGTGGCTTGGCAAGTTCAACCCGCAGGAAAAGCCGTCTTAGCTGAGCCATGAGCATATTCGTAGATGACGAGCCGGGCTCGGCAAAGACCTTCGCGACGAAAGTGCCGTCACGGCGAAGCATGCGGGACACCATTGTCACAGCAGCAGCAAGTAGTTGTGAATGTAGGAACTCGTCAATCATTTGCAGCCCTGTCACATCAGGCGCTCCATCACAGACAATCAGGTCAGCAACGCGGGTATATGGGCTGCGCTGTGCATCATAGAAGGCTTGCTCAACTGCTTGTGCGGTCTCTCGTGTAGTAATATCACCGACGACCTGTGTGACGCCGTCTAATGGTGCCATATACTGAAGATCTACAGCCACGATACAAGCACCGCTGCTTCGAAGCTGGCGGCTGAGTACTTGACTCCAAGATCCTGGCGCCGCACACAAATCAATCACCGCAGTGGGGGGATGTGCGTCGCGCATGAGTGACGTGTATACTTCGTGGCCAAGTGCATTTCCAAGTAATGCACACAAGTGAGCTTCGGCGTCTGATGACATGGTGCCGACGTTATCCTGTCCCACAACACGTGCAGCCAGCGAGTGACCAGGCCGGCCAAACAAGCCATATTGCTCATCCAAATGCAAGAGCTTGAAGGCGGAGCGTGCACGAAATCCTTCTTGCTTGCCTTGCCGATAAAAGTGATCGCGCTGATCTTTGGTGGACTTGCCCATAGGCAAGAGAAGCGCTCTTAGAATTCGAGAGTCTGAGATGCGTCCACCAAGCCGATCTGATGGAACGGGAAGGGTTAGGGGGGACTTGATGTTCTCGGAGAGAGTGGTCTTGTTATTTTGCTGGCGGCCGCAAGACGATGTGGAGAAAGGAGCGCCATCGACATTGAGGACAAGAATGACCTCGCATATGGACCACGACGATATAGCAAGAAAACGTGCAGAGCGAGCGCGTCGGAAGCTGGACCAGTCACAGAATGTGAGTGCATCTACACCAGATACCGCTCGGTGTGAAAAGCCTGCAGTGGCAGATCGCGAGTGGATGCATATCAACCACGATGTGCCCGTTGAGCAAGATGCACGGCGAGTGCGTCTGGTGTCATGGAATATGCTAGCACAGAGTCTCGTTCGACGTGAGCTATTCCCAGGCAGCGATTGCCTTAAACTGAAGACACGACTCCCTGGAATAGTAGCAGAAATGACCTCGCACGACAACGATCTTGGATGTTTCCAAGAAGTCGACTCGATCAATGAGATTGCGCCATCGATTCGGCAGGCCGGATTCGATTTCGTGTATGAGCGGGGGTACGAAGAAAAGAAACATGGGCTCATGATCATGTGGAAAACCAAGGCAAGTACACGTGCAACGTTCGAGTCTCCTGTGTGGAAGAAGGTCGTCCGTCTCGACGACGTCGACAAGTGGGGCGACACTGTGGATGGTCCGTCACTTTCTCGTTGCACGCGCAACATTCTTTTGATCGTGGCACTTCCTTTTTCATCGGGCCCAGGCGGTATCATTGTGGCGACAACGCATTTATTCTGGCACCCGCGGTATGGTTATGAGCGAGCTCGACAAGCCGCGGTTATCATGCGAGAGCTCAGCAGCTTGCGCGCCGCGTCACAGGAGGACTGGTCATCGTGGCCTATAGTCTTGGCGGGAGATTTGAACGATCAGCCTCACTCTTCTACCTATACACTTTTGACCGGACAGGCTGCGCAGTACCGTGACCAAATTCGTACCGACTTGATGGCCTCGCGCGTTGTTCACACATCTGTGGACGAGAGCCGTGGTTTGCGTACGGTGCACTATGCAGCCACCGTCACCGAAGCAGGTGACGAAGACCGCGTGCTTGGACGCCATCGTGCCCCTAAGGAAAATGAACTTCTTTTGCCGGATGAAATCGTCGCGTTCGCACAGTTTGATGCCGGTCCCACGCGACCGGGGCATTTTCGGAGTGCATACGGATCCCATTACGCTCAATTGGGACCACATGCAGAGTTCTTTCGTGATCGCGGCACTGCACCGGAGCGTTATGACCAAACCGAATCACCTATACCGACGGACCAGCGACAGCTACAAAGCTTTGAGCCTAAATGGACACTGTTTTCGCCGCTCTTTCGTCTCACCCTCGATTACATTCTTCTTGCGCCTCGTGCACATGTTCAAGGTCCAGACTTTCCTGTCGTGACGGCGTTGCTATCGCTTTCACCGGAGTCGGTCCTCCATCCAGGTGTACCTCGTGTCTCTGTATGTAGTTCTGATCACATCATGATTGGCGCAGAGCTTGCTCTTTAGGCCCTCTACTCCCTTGCACCTTGCAAAGCAGGCTTGCCAGTCAACAACACATCTATCTATTCCAACACATGTGGAGGACGTTCGCCGCCACTACGCCATAGCTTACTTTCGTATGTCCATGTTACGACGCGTCCGAGTCCCGCCATTTGCGTGGGGTCTTTTGTTTCCTTCGTATACTGTGCAGACACTTCGCATAGCATGGTGTATCCTGGTCTTTTGGGTGGAGCGAGGCTACTTTTACATGACGACGAGCTCGTGCGATCTCAAAGCGTCATCAAGCGCAACATTTCGTATTTTGGTTTTGAGCGATCCTCAAATTGTTGGCGCGCACACGTACGAAACGTATTCGCAGGGAATGACAGCTCTTGTCAGCGCATTTTCTGATCAATACTTGCGCAAAGTATGGCTTGCGATAACGCGACAAGGTTTGGGCGCATCCCTGTGGCGTCGCCCTCGGCGGGCTGATCTTGTCGTGTTGTTAGGCGACTTGACAGACCGCGGGCGCTGGTATGATTCCTATACTGATTGGAACCAGCTCCAGCTTCGATGGATGTCCCTGTTCCGAAACTTGCGCGTGATGCGATACTCGCTGCATTCTCCACTGCGTCCTGACGTGCATGATGGGTCCTGGCCAGCACTAATAGTACCAGGGAACCACGATATCGGCATACCTGCATACGAGACTGGAAAGCCATCTGCTTTGAATGAACTAGCTGCAGGGTGGTTCCAGCATGACTATGCGCCCTTGGTAGATGATGATGATTATGTCCTCAAAACGAATGGCACAGCCTCATGGAATGCTCGGATTCCTATCTCTGTGAACCATCGGTCTACAACGCATGAACTTGTGCTGCTGAATGCCATGGATTTGGTTACTATGCAGCCACTTGGACATGGGCCGATCGAAAACTGGGATTCAGCCAAGGAGCGAGCGCTTACTACGACAAAAATGATTGATTTGCTTGGAAGTGTAAGGCCTCCAGCGGGACAAGGTACGTTTGCGACGTCATGACCTGACCATGCAGATGTGCCTCGCATTCTATTCTCGCATGTTCCGTTCGAGCGGCGAGCCAATGAGCATTTGTGCGATGTTCCGTCGCGATCGACTGTCCATGGCGTGCGTCGTGAATCGCAGCGCGCACGCGTGCCAGGCGGTGACATTCTTCAAGGCGGTGATCTGGAACGAACGTACCAGAACCTTGTTCACATAAACGTATCGGACTATGTGTTGGACACTATTCAACCAGCTGTCATTTTTTCCGGTGATGACCACGATCATTGTGAAGCGATTCACAGAGGCTATCGAAAGAATGCAAGCGGCACTGTAGTAACCGGCTTCCAAGCTACCGACATACCTGAGCTGACAGTCAAGTCCATGTCCATGGTTGAGGGAGTCAAGCGCCCAGGTTATGCATGGCTTCAACTCCAAATGAACGGAGATGTACCATCTGTCGATTATACCCCGTGTCTCTTGCCTAACCAGATTGCCCTTTGGCTGCAAGTGTACTTGCCACTTTTTGTCCTGACACTTGCGTTTGTACTTTTTGCGCCTGCTTTCATCCGTTCAAATCAGTCTTTGCTTCCCATACATCAGAACCAGCTGCCCACAAAACGCCGCAACCTGAACTTGTTCGTGCGCACAAGCAGCATGGGCGCTTTTTTGCGCCGCCTTGGCCGAGACATTGGGCACATTGCTATATTTCCCTTGCTACTTTGGCTCTTCCTGCAAAGATAAGATTTCTCATAATTTGCGTTTTTTACTCGTTTGACTACTGTGCTTCGAGGGCTGCGTTGGGAATGAGCCCCAGTGCCTTGAGCGTTTGGCTGCGTTCGTCTTGGCTGAACGTTTTTCGAGGAAATGTGGTCGAGAACGTCAGTGAAGAGCCACTCCCGCCCTTCCCATCGGATATCACAGCCTTTTCCACGTCTGCAAGGGTTGCTTCTACGCTAAGAGTACCCATCCAAGTACCTCCAGGCGCACGTACTCGCAGCCGAGTTTCGCTGCCCGCACTGGCTTGGGATGTCTTGGAAAGTTGCGCAGCTAGAGAGGGCACCCCTTCTGCCGGCGTTGCCTGTGTCTGAATGCCTTGTCGCAGTTCTTTTTCGCGTGCAGCTCTCTCTGCTCGACGGCGCTTGTCTTCTTCGATCTGTTGCCGGACACGCTCTTTGGCTGCGATCTGCATGTTAGCTGGATACAGTGTTGTACCTACATCGTCCAAACGCTCACGGCGCTTGCGTTCAGCCTCTTTGATGCGTTCTGTGTGTCAAGTCAGCCTATGCCACGTACCCTTTCGCTCTAATTCCTCGCGCGCTTGGCCGGCATCTTGGCCAGCTTTGCGCCGAATCATTTCATTTGCGCGCTGCTCTCTGGCGTTTTCGGCCTCTTTTACTGCGCGCTTTTCAGCAGCCCTGGAGCGAACTGGATGCTCGTCAGTGTTTGTGCAAAGACACGCACGTTCCTGAAGCCGCTTTTCTCGCTCTTCAGGCGAGAGCGGCTTGATTTTTTCAGAACTCTCACTAAAGTCTTCATGCCCAGACTTGTCTGCATGATACATAGCGAGGTCCATGTCCCGGAATACTTTTTCGCAAACGTTACAGCGAATCGACTGGAAAATGCATGAGTTCACAGCAAGCATCACTCTGTACATACATTCACCTCAGGCGCCTCGGTGCTATGTGGGTCCGCAGCGCTGGTTGGCTGTGGCGCGGCCGCCATCGCATCTGCGGGCATGGCCTCATCTTGGTGCGCTTCCAAGTGATCTAATGCTGCTTCAAGGGTCCCATTGGTAGATTGGAGAGCCCAATCTACACGCTCAGGAGCAAATCCCATTTCCAGTACTCTCGTTAGCTTTATGTGACGTACAAGACTGCCGCTCACTCATGGCGCCGAGGTCGTCGATCCAACGACACCACGCCTTGTCCCACAAAGCCATGCGTAGTCGATTCTGAGTGGAGGTGCCCCGTGCTCAAGTTACTCGCTCTATACACGTGATATAACCTACTGGGAAGACGATAAAGGGCCCTCGTACGTCAAAGCCACGCGACGCTTTTTCTTCGGCTCCGCGTCTTTAGAGGGGGTTGAAGATGCAGGCAACTTCACAGGCGCAGGCTCAAAACTGGGTATAGGAGCCACGAAGCCAGAGGTGCGACTCGGTGTTCGGGTTAAGGATGGCTGATCACTGTACTGATAAGGCCGTCCTAGCTCGTGATAATCAAAAACAGCCAATGAGCAGTAACCGTCAGAGGAAGACATCATAAGCGACTGGCCATCTGGTGACCAGGCTAAATCTGTGAAGGATGCATAGTGCAGATTGCTAAAGCAGCACAGCGGGCCAGCCTGCTGTGTGTCATAGACCCAAACACTCTCTTGTGTGGCAACAGCATAGATCATGCGGTACGGCAAACCAAACATACTCGTGGGCCGAGGTGTATCCGACGAAGTGTGCGCCTCGCTCACGCCTTTGGAAAGCTGTGCTGTTGATGGCATGCTTTTACTGGTACTGCATGAGGAAGAACGCAATCGATACAGAATGGGCGAAAAACGCACGGCAATGGTGGTGGTTTTGTGGCCAGGCAGGGCCGCAATAGGCACATTAGCACGACATAGATTTGCACGTCCGTATATATAGACGGCATTGGACATTGGCGTATTCTTACTACCCGCTTCAGTTGCAGAAAGCGGATAAAACTGCCCCGTTGGCGTCACAAGTAGAGCACCATCGGGAGAAAAGTCCAAACGCCGGAAGAAGCTTGTACACCGATCGTCACCATATAGTTTCTGGGCCTGGTCAGATGAAATTGAAGAAGGTGCGTGTTGTGAGCAAGTTGAGCATTCAGGCACGTCGATAGGGGGGAGTTGTGCATCCGAGGCAGCAGCTGATGTGCATACGTTGCTGAACGCAGGGGCCGGTGCTGGCGCCGCTGCGTCAACGCTTGATAGAGCTTCAGAGACAGACCGGCTTTGCATATCCGAGCGGGTATTGCGGGATACAATGCGCATGTCAATAGAAGAAGAATCCTGTTCTTTCTGCCGTTCATACACGTGCATGAAACGGTCGCTACTCTGTGTCGCGAGGTACTGATGCAATGGGTCCCACGCTATTCCTTGCACATAATGTTGATGATCAGAAATCTCTCGAATAACCGTCCCGTCTGACACTCGCAGAAGTCGAACAGAAAAGTCTGTGCCTCCGGCGGCAACGAAGTCAGCATCAGGGCTCCATGCCAAGTCATACAGTTCCAGAGGAGTAGTACGTGTCATGAGCCGTACCCGCCAACACTCTTTGTCGTGCACGCCATCCAAGTTCGACACAGAAAAGGGAGTCTGTCCAAAATGATTCCTACTCAGATCCTGACGGACCCAGAAGAGCACATTCCCATCGTCACCAGCTGAGGCAAGCATGTCACCAAAAGGAGAGAAACGAACGACATTGACTACGCCCGTGTGTCGAGCAAGAGTCGCCAAGTATTCTGTTCGCGGCGGATGCGGCGTAGTATCTGAAGATGCAGCAGCTAAGGCCGCGGGAGACGGTATGTTCGGGTGAATCATCCACATGCGAACATTGTTATCGCCACCAGCGGTCGCAAGACGCCAGCTTTGTCCACCAGCTAAGACTGGTGGTTGTGTTGTCTCTAAATCCGTGCTAAGACTTTGATCGCCTGCCAAGCTCTGCCCAGGCGGTAAGCCGACAGCTGAATGTTAATCCTCTCTGTTTTCTTTGGCACACACTCACGTACCTTGACCAAGGTTATGATCGAGAACTTGCGTAAGTCGCGATGATGAAACGGGCTGAAATGAGCACGAATAGATTGGTAATGTGTCGTGCCAGCGAATCTCGAATGTTGAACATCGGACCATCGTCGTCAGCGCGCGGCGCGCTGGAACTGATGGAATTCTAGCTTCGCGTCTCGCGCACACTGTCGAAGTCATGGATGGAATCGACACTCGGCCGATGAGGCACCAACGTTCACAAAATTTTCAAGACATATGAGGCCTGCTATGACTCTGCCCCTGCTTACTGGAACATGTGAAGACGCGCGCGGCAACCTTTCGCTATACGGCAGGGCGAGCTGGTAGTGCTGGCACACTACTGAATTGATCGGATGATGCGGTGCCGCGAAGAATGTACTGTCTGCGTAACTCTGCATCGATTAGACGAAGGCCCGTGGTGAACTGGGCACGCAATAGACCCTGCTTGTTGGGATCATCGCCAGCGACAGAGCGCCATATAACGGCAAGTTCATCCACTGATAAACCACTGCGCATCCATACTTCATACACGGTGCCACATTGTACGATCGGTGGCGCAGAGTCTGTAGATACGATATCGAAGCATTGGTCGTAACGAGCTGGGACTTGAGACGCATTGCTGGAGCTGATGCTGGAGGCAGGCTTTGAGGCTGAGCCCGTAGGTGTACCATATACTGTCGTTGCTTGTTTGCTATACGTGCGTGGGGGGACAGCAGGCCTACCTGCAGTTCCTTGGGCTTTTGGACGTTCACGCACTTTGTACGGAACATTAGGCACGGGCCTGGGGGGAAGTTCGGGTTTGGCTCCTGGCGCTGACGTGTTTGAAATAACCTGTGAGCGAATTGCAGCATTCGAGACAGGTGTTGGTCTACCAGTATCAATGGACTTGGCCGGCGACACATGCTCGGACACCATTGCCGGCGGAGGTTCGCTCTTCGTCGGAGACGTCGCATCTGTCACGACAGAAGCGTCTGGAGTCGATGCCGATAACTCGGGTGTAACTTCTTGTACTTCATTTACATTTGTAATAGGATTGTCTTCATTCTTCCGAGGTGCTGGAGTAGTATCTGTGGGGAGCTCCTCACTGATACTTGTATTATTAGCGGTAGCTTCGCACCCTTGGCTCAGGAGTCTCGGATCATCCGTGCTTTCTGTAGAATCAGCTTTATGTGCAGTTAAATCCACAGGATTATTTTCAATATGCTCTGATGCATCTAGGCCGTCATCTATGCGTATTGTGGTCGGCTCCGATACAGAGGGGATCACTTCAGGGGCGTTCGCGAGCGAAGAACCTCTCGAAAGATGACCTGGTTTAGGCTTCCGTTCCGGCTTGTTCGAAAGTGGTTTTTCTGTCTCTGCGTCTTCTGAAGACGCTGAAGCAGGATTACCATTTCCTTCGAATCTAGCGCGCAAATGCTTCACACTGGAAACAGGCGTGAACTCTGACATTGTGTCCGGCGAACGAGCCATGCCAATCCTCATACGTGACTCCACGCACGGCGCCGCACTTACAACTCTCGTCATGTTGCTCGTGTCATTATATAATCAAAGCGCACGTCCATTTCAACGAAGCTCACATGGTGCGGCGCTGTCTTGGTTCCTGAAAGGCAAGCTCGACCATCTTGACACGATCTCTGTTGTATTATGCCGTCACCGTCGCAAATATCACAGTGTTTCCCGTGCGTGTAAAAAAAATCGCACTAACAACAAGCCCTAATCCTATTTGGAGTGTAGACAATATGCCGCCACAGGATGGACGCATCGCCATTGTGACAGGAGGCAACTCAGGTATTGGTTTGGAGACTGTTCGGGCCCTTGCTGGGAAGGGAGCCACCGTGTACATGGCTTCAAGAAATGAAGCGAAAGCTCGGAATGCACTTTCTAAACTGAAATCTGATACGGAGACGAGGAAGGGTCATGTGGATTTTCTCCCGCTCGATCTTGGTAGTTTTGAAAGCATTCAGAGATGTGTGCATCTATTTCAGGATAGTCAAAGCCACCTAGACATGCTATTCAATTGTGCGGCTACTCTTGATCCCAACTGTGGTCAAACTAGCGAAGGATTCGAGCTTCATTTTGGCGTGAACGTTGTGGGTCCGTATTACCTGACGCGGTTGTTAATTCCATTCTTGATCAAGTCATTTCAACTCAACCCCATGCGGCCTCCGCGTGTCTGTTTTACCAGCTCAATGCAGCACTTGTATGCTACGAGCAAAGGCTTTGATCCCAGTGACCCGTCTGGAGAAAAGGGCTTTCATGTACTGCCGAAGTTCATTCAAGCTTATAACAACAGCAAGATGGCTGTGATTTTGATTGCGAACAAGTTGAATAGCGAATATTGTGGTGACGGAATCATTTTCAGCTCCTGCAATCCAGGCAATGTCAAGACAGACCTGTCACGCCACATTGTAAATCTATCAAGTGTTTGGATCGGCAACCTTCTTGGACCGCGCGTGTTGTATCCACCTGAAATGGGTGCGCTGACGCAGCTGTACGCGTGCACTTCGTTAGAAGCAGGAGAGGGAGGTGCGTACTATGTGCCGTGGGCTCGTCGGGGCGAGCCTAGCCCTATCGCCAAAGATCCAAAAGTACAGGACTCTTGTATGTATACGTGTGACTCACCATGCCCAGTGATTCGCTTCTTGGATCAATTGATTGCACTACGCACTGGACAAGTCGTATAGACACCTTGTATGAAAAGTCACTGGCTATGCTGTTCCACTTGCCGTTCAAAGCCACGTGCGTGCGTGAAGGGTGTTAACGGTGCGGCTCAATTGGAGAACCAGGTGCATGCAAAGAAACCTGGTCAGCCTACAGGTGAGCGGGAGATTGCCATTCGGCTTTCCTACCTCGTGCGACCTGCTACTTTGAGTATGTGGGGTTTGACTTCCATTTTCCCGTACGTGTACCGCGGCGAATCGTTATTATGGCTGACATGAACAAGGCCTGCGCCGAGTTGGAATGTAGAACAGGTGCCTGACCAGACAGGCCGTGTACGTGATGCATTCTTGATAGATACATGGACATGCGCATGGGTCTAACGCTCTGGTCAGATTGCTATCGTTACTGGTGGAAATTCAGGAATTGGATTGGAGACTGTGCGCGAACTTCTTCGTAAAAATGCCAAGGTATACCTGGCATGCCGAAGTGAAGAACGCGCGCACAAAGCCATGGACGAACTCCAAAGGAATCAGTTGCCAGGAAAGATAGAATTCCTCAGGCTGGATCTCGCGAGTCTTCACAGCATCAAGGAATTTTCCGAGCAATTCTTAGCCAAAGAGCAACGCCTTGACATGCTTTTCAACTCAGCGGGCGTGATGAACCCGTATGTGGGGCCGGAGACGAAAGATGGGTACGAGCTTCACTTGGGGACGAACAGTCTCGGCCATCACTATCTCACGCAACTGTTGGTCCCTGCATTGCAAGTATCGGCAAAGGCTTCACCTGATCGCCCACCTCGCGTGTGCTTCACTTCAAGTATCGCGCATCGTGCCACATCTCCGAAAGGGTTTGACCCAACAGATCCCACAGGATTACACACGTACTGCTATATGCCGGCACATAACCGTGCCTACGGAACAAGTAAGTTTTGTAATATCCTGAGTGCCAACTGGTTCCAGCGCAATTTGGGCGCTCAGAATATTGTGTTCACATCGTGCCATCCAGGAATTTTGAAGACTGGGCTTGTGCGTGAATGGAACCAAGGCTTTAATACGATAATGATGCCCATTATTGAAGCAGCCATCTTTTATCCGCAAAGGATGGGCTGCATTACACAGCTCTATCTCAACACTGCCCCAGAGGCTGCTACAAAGGGTGGGTCGTACTTCGCGCCATGGGCCCGTCAGGTGGACCCATTGCCTCTTGCACGCGATGTAGGTGTGCAAGACACGTTTGCCAAGTGGGTGGACGAGCAAGTGACAAAGCACATGGGTCAGCCAGTTGATCTGTAGAATTATTTGTGAGTAAATTGATTGGTTTGAAGTGCAGATTCCTTATCCCAGTTTCTTGTCCACTGCCTAAAAGTCTATTTGCATTGGGTGCAGACTGAATTTATTTTAGCAGTGGCGCCAGCTGGGACTGTGGATGAAAGAAACCTGTTGGCTACAGCTAGCCGCAAACTGGCAGGCTTAGCTTGACTGGCCTGTGCCGAGGAAAAGTGCTAAAAAAAAGTTGGCACACAAAAGAGGTCCTTCAGGGCCTGGCTCTCCTTGAACGACTCTCACTTGGCACGCTCCGAGAGAGATTGGACAACGTCCTGCGACCTTGATGGTTGATATTATTGCACTCTTTCAAAGCGATTTGAAGCGTGTTGCCACAGTCAGTGCTCGCCCCCGTTCAACCGAGACACAGTTGTTCCTTACTGAGCTGGACTTGGAACCAGACTAAGACATACCTTGAGACATACTCTTGATTCACTCTCTCGTCGACAGATATCTAGTTGCGCACGAGCGTACCGGCCAAGACACACACGTTTACTATGCCGATTTTCTCGCACTCTACTCCGACGGCTCACAACGTAACAGGCAGCGACGCAGAAACATCTGAAGCAAACAAGCGATTTAGTCGACGACCGGGAGTCTTGTCCCTTGCCTCGCTCTCGAAATTGGGCAGCTCACAAACGGTCCAGGGATCTGGTAACACGCATGGTCCTGCGAGTGCTGCTGCTGGAGCGGCCTCGTTAGGTGCAACGCCGCCGACCACCCCCCCAGCCAGTGCGGTGCGGAATCCCGGCGTATCTGCGGTTGTTCAAGCCGATCCTTCGCGTTTGTCTCAGTTCTCTCTTCGGCTGAATGAGCTGGTCAACAAGGCATTCGTTGCATCGCAACAAAGTGTTTCGAGCATTGCCCACTCAGGCACATCGCCATTTACCGGCTATTCGATCAGTGTACCACGGATTCAAAATATATCGTATGGGAATAACCGCCTTCCCAATCGCATCAAGGTTATTGAAATGACGCGTCTTGTGATCGACGAACTGCACAGTGCAGCACAAGAAGACCCGTACCTTTTGCGTGCCGTGTCGCGCACTGTGCTCAAAACACTCTCGCAGTTTGTCGCGCGCATCGAGTCGCAGCTTGTTTCATCACGCACGGATCCCACCGCATTGCAAATCCCAGCATCGCTTCGCGGAACACACCACGTGCCAGCAGCGATGGAGTTCAACCTGGCTCTTATCAGTCTTGAGTGGATCGTTGAAGAGAGTCTGGAGCGCTGTCTCGAGGGGTTGCCACCCCTAGCATTTCTGCACTCACCCAACATTCTGATGCCTACAGCTGCTGAAGGTATGGCTCAGCCACCGATGCCTTCATATGTGCATGATATCCTGTCTCCACTGCGCGAGCAGATGGAAGCGAGTATTATCCATGTAGTGCAGCCTCTCCTCGTGACCCTCAAGTCATCCATCACGGCATGCTTGATGCGTGCGAACACGCGACCATTCCAGCCTCAAACATCTCCACCGCTACTTAGTGATTTCGATGCGCAGCATGGAAATCCACGTGTGCCTTGGTACAAGGAACTAGAGGAGCGCCTCGATGCTGCCTACCGCCTGCTCATGCTACGAATTGTCGATCGTTGTGGACAGGATGGCCAAGCCTGGTTCATATCTGTTGCTATCCACACGATCTGGAAAGGCCTTGTTATCATCACAGCCCGCTCGGTTTTTGCCCCGGCGTCCGTTGTCGAAGCAGAATTTGCGCACACGTTTGGTCGAACGCCTAGTGCTATGCCCTCGAGTGCAGTTCTAAATGCTCTGCTTTCTGGTGAACAGTCGAAGCGGGTACCGACGCCCACTCAACTGGCCCACGCGCTGCGTTCTGTGAGCCGACATTCGTCGTCTCGGAAGTGGCGTGCTTCTGTCGAGTCGGGCTCCGGCACACGCACCCCGGAGCCTGGCACGGACAACTTCAAGTCGTGGTGCGGCCACTTTGCTTTGCCTGCCACGGATGCAGACTGTTTCGTGGTGAATCCACTCTTGGTCGCTGAGCAGCTGCATGACTTGCAAGTGTTTGAGCGACTCATGCGCCAGTTCTGCACAAACTTTTACCCATCTCTCACGCAAAAGCACTCGCGTCAGGCTCATGTATCGGAACATGCTAGGGATGAGTCTGCACGAGTCGACACGAGTGCTCCAGAGTCGAGAGATGTCAAAGCACATGGCATAGAAAGCGGCGAGCAAATGACTGCTGAGCACAAGACCAAAGAGAATGGTACAGAGAGCACCATGGCTGATGCGAATGTCAAGAGTCAAGACCGACAATCTAGTCATGGCTACAACCCGATTGTTAGCAATGGCGTGAACAGCGATAATGATGTCAACGGTGATGGAGAAAAAGATGATGATGATGATGATGATTTGGCTCATGAGGCACTGAGCGAGGCATTTGAAGCACTTCAATGCACAGTTATTGTGCTTCGGACGCTGCTACAGGAGCCGGATGCCATGTTACACATGGCGACATCATCTGATCGAGGTCATTTGGAAGATAAAGGATTGTCGCCCACGGCTCTGCATGCCTTCCGTGTGATTCCGTCGCTTCTTCTGATCCAGATTGCATTTTGCCGCATCCCGCCAGGCTGGACGGACGAGCGTTTCCCTATGCCCGCAGGTCTGGAGCTGATGGGCAACGTGCTTCCAACACCACCGCAATTATTCCAGTATTCGTGGCGTGACTATGAAGCAGCTCTTCCTGGCTTCGCTGCTGCAGAGACTGCTGCTCTGTCGCTCGCGGACAGGTACACGCCAATTATCGCACGGATCACCGAGACACTGAACACGCATCTGGCCATGTCGAAGCAAGAAGCACATGTGGCGTCAGGGGCTCGTGACGAGGGCGATGCAGGATCGGATTATTCCAACGAGGAAGTACCTGCTGCCATGACACAGTCTATGCCGATGCTGGAGTCAACAAAGGACCCTTCACCATTGGAGGAGAGCGCCAACAATGTTAACGACGGCCACGCTGTTGGCAAATCTGGAAAAATGCCCTTGTTCTCGGCTATGAACAACATGGCCATAGACGACTCGCAAGCGCCGCGCTCGCGTGCCTCGACTCGCTCTGTATCGCCTCTGGCGCCCCGCTTGTGGCGGCGGAATGCTTCACAAGGCCCTAAGACCGCACTTCAAAATGCTTTGCCTCCGCGCGTCTCTCGCGCGCATGCAACAAGTTCTTTTGGCCTTTCGCGGGGTCGCCGCCGTTCGCCCAGTCCTGGTCTGCCTCGCAAAACCGCTTACACTCCCGCACACATGCAGCGTGATGCCTTACACATGTTTGACTATGTCCTCCGGTCTGTGCCTGAGAGTCTCAACGAGTAAGTAGTTTTCATGGGTGCATATGTAAGAAAAAGCTGCTATGGTAGTATGGGCAAAAAATTGCTTTGTATGCATCCTCCGTTAAACGAATTCGACCAGCTGGGCGGTTTTTTTTTTCTCATGTCGCTTTTGTTCGTTGGCTCACCTCGACGGCGGACTGGAGAAGAGACGTGAAGGAGATGCGTCTCGTGATTAGTAATTTTGCCAGTGAGGCTTTGTGCCCCAACAACGTAGTTTTACTTAAGCACCGCACACCGAAAGTATCTAAAGTCTGGGGTGACAGGTGTTTCGCCAAAACAGCGACGTCCATCACTGCATTAGCAATAACGCCACATCGCTTCTTACATGCTCCTGTATGCCTGGAAACAGGCATCACCGCGCATTACGCGCTTCGCTGCAGGCCATCATAGTAGTCTGACGAGGCGCATTGCGTGGGCAAGGAGTCTTCATATGACACATGAGCAAACGATCGGCCCAGACCCAGACCCAGAGTCCTTCTCCCATACGCACTTCCCGAAAACTGGGCAGGGCAACAAGGGTCCACCCAATCATACTGATCGAAACGATGCCATGCCTTCTGCATCACATTCATCTAAAGAACATGCTGTGATTTCGATGTTTGACTTGTTCTCGATCGGCATTGGGCCTTCTTCGTCTCACACAGTAGGGCCCATGCGGGCAGGAGCAATATTTGTTCATGACTTGCGCAAGTCAGCCTTGATAGAATCAGTTGCTCGCATTAAGCTTGCATTGTATGGAAGCTTAGCCGCGACAGGAAAGGGCCACATGACGCCGCAGGCATTGCTTCTAGGCTTGGAGGGCGCCGAGTGCGAAACTGTCGATACAGAAACTGTACCTATACGTTTCGAGGCCATCAAGAAAAATAGGTGTCTCACACTCGGCAAGGATATGCCTGAAAAAGGCCCCGTCAAAGTTATCGAGTTTGACTACGACAGGGACCTCGAATGGAAATGGGGGCAGACTCTCCCTATGCATTCCAACGGCATGCGCTTTAGCGTATTTAATCGTGATGGAGATCTTCTAGCTACGAATGACTTTTACAGCATTGGTGGTGGCTTTGTGGTGAATGGTCTCATGGCTGTAGCAGACAAACCAGGACCGCGCCCGGCCGCTTGCAACAATACAAGGTCAGAGAACGATCCTGACGCTGTGACAAATGCGTTGGCTAGTCTGAATGAAGCAGCGATCACGCCATCGCAAAAAGAGAGCCATCCAGTGGATGTGATGGAAAATGTGTACTACAAGTCGATTACTCGCGACGATGTAGAAGGTGGACGTCGTGAGGGAACTGAGTCCAACATGGCGTTTTCGCAACCAGCACTTCCTTCACCGTCCAAAATGGATTCATCCGAGCAAAAGGCACCCAAGGAGCCACGTTTTCCTTTTCGTACCATGTCACAGCTCCTCGCACTCACTAGGAAGCACAATCTTACGATTGCACAGATCGTGTATGAAAATGAGCTAACTTGGTACACGCCAGAGGAGATTGAGGAAAAAATTATCAACATATGGAATGTAATGGATGAGGGGATCCGCGCAGGTGTGTTGAGTGAGCAAGAAGTGTTGCCGGGCTCTCTGCAGATGAAGCGGCGAGCACCGAAACTGTACAACCGGCTGATTCGGGGACTGTACATGGGTCCACGGCGTCTAGGACATATGCGTGGATCCTCCGATACCATCAATGTGCCGCTGGATTCACATGAGTCTCCGTCTTCGGCCGCCGCCGTTGCTTCGTCGTCTAACGCGTCAGGGGGGTATGTGCCTTCTATCAAGACGCGCACGTCATCACGAGTCCCGACAATTCGAGGCTCCTTCCAGCACGAAATCATGCCAGTGCCACCACGCCGAACAAATTTTCCAGCGATGGATTGGCTGTCTTGTTGGGCTATTGCGACCAATGAGCAAGTAGCTGCTGGCGGCCGCATTGTTATTGCACCAACATTGGGAGCAGCAGGCATTATTCCGTCCGTGCTCCGATATGTGGTAGAATTCGTGGCTCTCACGCCAGAAGATGAAGAAAACCTGGTGAAAACATTCTTGCTCACAGCTGCCGCAATCGGTATGCTATTTAAGCGAGGTGCTACGATCAGTGCAGCAGAAGGTGGTTGCATGGCCGAAGTCGGCACAAGTTGCTCTATGGCTGCTGCCGCGTTTGCTGCGTGTATGGGCGGTAGTCCAGAAGTAATTGAGCAAGCAGCCGAGACGGCGATCGAGCACAACTTGGGCCTGACGTGTGACCCTGTGGATGGATTGGTTCAGGCGCCTTGCATTGAGCGGAACGCCGTCGGTGCCGTCAAAGCCGTCGTCAGTGCCAATCTAGCACTATCCACAGAGGGTATCCACACTGTTACACTCGATGAGGCGATTCAAGCAGCGCGCCTAACGGCCGCTGACATGCACACGAAGTACAAAGAAACTAGTCTAAGTGGCCTTGCGACCACAGTCAAAATTCCTGTCGCTGTACCAGACTGTTAAAGTAGCTAGACCCGATTATGTAAGATGATGATGATAGTGATAGCCAGTCCGAACATTTGTTGACAAAGGGTCGTTCGTCACTTTAAGACTTGCCGATCGAATTGTCCTCGCGCCCGTCTGTGTAACGACCATAACGAGCATGGCGTTTTCGTTCAACAAGGCGCCGTCTGCTTCCACCTCGCTGTTTGGTGGTACAAATACTGCGCCGTCGTTCGGCGCGGGCACCAACACAAACACAGGGGCTCCTGCGCAGACAGGCACTGGCCTGTTTGGTGCGAGTGCCCCGAGTCAAGGCGGCTTGTTTGGCTCGTCTACGACGCAGTCGAACGCGCAACAAAGTGGTGGCTTGTTTGGATCGAAGCCTGCGCAGTCAGGTGGTCTTTTCGGTTCACAAACAAGTCAGCCGCAGCAGAGTGGTGGTATTTTTGGATCGCAAGGAAACCAACCGCAACAAGGTGGTGGTCTCTTTGGATCGCAAGGAAATCAAGCACAACAAAACGGTGGTCTTTTCGGCTCGCAGACTGGTCAGCCGCAGCAGAGTGGCGGTCTTTTCGGTTCGCAGACTAATCAGCCGCAGCAGAGTGGCGGTCTTTTCGGCTCACAGACTGGTCAGCCGCAACAAGGTGGTGGTCTTTTTGGATCGCAGGCTAGTCAGCCTCAGCAGAGTGGTGGTCTTTTCGGCTCACAGACCAGCCAACCACAACAAAGTGGTAGTCTTTTTGGTTCACAGCCTAGTCGGACCCAGCAAAGCGGCGGTGGCCTTTTTGGCTTACAGCCTAACCAGCCCCAGCAAGGTGGCGGCCTTTTTGGTTCACAAACGCAGCCCCAGCCGAATAGTTTGTTCGGACAACCCACATCATCGCTTAATTCGTCGGCATCCATGCCTGCGAACGCAGCTTCGAATACTGCCTCGCAAGATCGGAAGTTAGGCGCTCCCCTCCATGTCCAGCTTGACCGGATTGCCGCTAGTTGGGACACGTCCAATTTGGGAACGTGTCAATTCCAAGTACGTATGTCTGATGCTCACACACAGTACTATCTGTACAACCGCGCACCTGACGCACAGAGTCTAACGCAGTTGTGTGTAAGAAGGCCGGACGCTGTTGGTCCGATGCACGATAATCTGTGGAACAAAGCATTGCAAGAAAATCCTGAACCAGAACGTTTATACCCAGTTCTTGCAGTCGGGTTCGGAGACTTGCAAGTGCGTTCGAATGCACAAAAGACTGAGGCATCTCGCCAGCTTTCAAAGGCAGCTGAGCTCAGTAAGAAGCTGGCCGATTTGCACCAGAAGCACGATTTGTCGAACGCCGTTCGTGCGCATTCAGCGATGATGATGCAGACACGCATCCACCAGCGGCTGCTCTCTTTTGTGAAAGATACATCAATGCTTATTCCAGCTCTGCGTGGCCAGAGTCTCACAGCTGTCGAAGACAATGTAAAGGCATTGCTTGAGAACTGTGACGCTCAGCTAAATGGCGCCATGGGCGACTATGCGGCCTCTTCGACAGAACATGCTCGTTTGCGTGCGCAAATGAATGAACTATGGGCCCAGCTGAGCGTTGTACGTGCGAAGCGGGAGGCATCACAAGCGCAGGGCCGAGCGAATGGCGGCACAGAATGGGTCGTAGTGGATGAATCTTCGTTTGACGAGATCACGCACATTCTTGCAGCCCTGCAACAAGGTCTGGTGCATCTGTCCAACACACTCACCAGCGACTCAAAGGCTCTCGATACTGTGTGTGACGGACTCAAGGGCGTGCCGCTGGTCGGCGTGCGTCATCGATAAGCCATCGACTAACGTGGAGACGACACGGTGTCACAAGAGGATGTGAGAGACCTGGAGGCATGGAGCCTGACGTGCTGCTATAAGAGACTATGGGTCCCATTCTTCCACCGCATCATAGTACGTCCGGATAATGCGTTTCTGTGCATCGACACCAGACTCTTGGTTTCCATCGCCAATAGCACGGACCACGAGGTACTTGCGGCCGGTCAGAACGTCTGGCGTTGTTGTGGCCGGTGGAAATGAGCTCTGGGCAAGCGCGTTGTTCGCCTGTGCTTTGGATCCAACCACCGCACAGCCACTGCAGCGGCTTGTTAGACACACATATACAACCAAGATGCGCCTGTGTAGATACGTACGCTTCGCGAGCAATGACTATGCCGGCACAAACGTCCCAGGCCCAGCAGCCGATTTCCCAGTACGCGTCAAGGCAACCCATAGCCACATGCACAAAGTTGAGGGCCGCCGAGCCCATCGAGCGGACGCCCAGGGCCATCTCTCCACCCTCGATGCCACTCTGCTTGTCGCCGACGAGGCGCTTGTACGTACGAGACTTTTTCTCCATCACCTCAGCGGACCTGTCGGAGCCCCACTCAAAAGCAATCAAAGCTTGCTTGAACGAGGGAAGTGGCTGTGGCGTCACGAGTGGGAGAGGACGACGCTCTGGGTGCAACGGCGTCGTCATAAATGCACCATGGCCTTTCCTGGCTGCACACAGATAGCCCAGAAATGGTGCGTAGATGACGCCGATAACCGGATCACCTTCATACACAAAGCCGATTGAGATGCAAACGAATGGAAAGCCTTTGACAAAGTTGGTCGTACCATCGATGGGATCGATAATCCATGTCGGTTCATTTGTCAGTGTCGGATGCTCGCCGGCTGCCCATGTTTCCTCGCCGATAAATCTGCACAAGTTAGCCAATACTTGGGGGTGGGACGGGGCACACAGCCAACGTACTTGTGGTCTGGGTACTTGTCTTTGATTGCCTCACAGACGAGTTTCTCGGTGTTTTGGTCCGTCTCAGTCACAAGATCGGCGGTGTTTTTCTTTTCATCGAAGCCCGTGGCATTCTTGAAACGCGTCTCGGATCCCTGCACGATCGCTTCGCCAGCCTGCTTCGATAAGCTGATAGCAAAGTCCAGAACTTCCTGTAAATCAAGGGACATGATAAACTCCTGGTGTGTGTGTGTGTAGGTTGCGTTAAAGTTATCTGGGTTCGCAATGCACGGACGAGAACGCGAGAACGACGCAGCCGGAACAGATCGCGGCAGTGCCTAAATGTGGATGTGCACGGAGCAAGCGGGGCGGCGAAAAGCGTGCGTGCTGGGGAAGAGCACTATGGAGGTAGGTTTGAGTAGATGCGGAGATAAATGGAGGTACGCTGGCGAGGATCGTCGAGGTTTGGGCGCTAGCCACGCGCCTGCATGGACGATAAGGGAAGCGGAAGATGATTGCCTACCTTTCTCCGCTCCTTTCGTCCTCACGACACGCACGCATCATCTTGCCCCACGTTCTCAATCGATAACAAACCAAAAAGGAGCTGGCAAGTCCATCTTGCATGCCACTGCCACCGCGACGCCCTTGGGATGGACCGTCGACAAATGGGGCAACTCCTTGGGCACCGCTCCGCGCGGCGGCAGATCTATGGCATTCTGCTTCACAGCCAGCTGAAGATCTAGGGACCTGGACACCGCTATCGCAGATGCCGGTGCCTACTTTCCCAAGCGCAACGTCGGCGCAGTCGTTCCATGAGCTCGATGAGTACGCGATGGACTCCGTGGAAGTGGAGTCTGAGGCGACAGCAGTTCGCGACGACGTCGACCCTATTCGACGTGCACCCTTGCGTGTGCTGTGTGGTATTGAAGCACTGGACGATCATGCGGGGAGATGGAAAAGTGGCGGTGCCTACGCCCCATTAAGCCAGGACAGCTCGCCTGATGAGCGGCGACGTGGCTTCCCCATTGGATCTGCGCTGGAAATAGTTGGTCCGCCGGGATGTGGAAAGACAACGTGGGCAGTTCAAATGGCGATTTTGGAACGTCTGCAACACATTGTTCATTCGATGCACGTCTTCTTGCATGAGTACGAGGCGGACGCAGATGAGCGCGACGTGGACAAGAGCACGTCCGAAGACCAAGAGCGTCTCGATGGCCACGACGACAATGAACCAGCTTTTCTGCTTCCAGGCAGCGAGCACATGAAAGCAGCGACACTCGAAGAAGCCATCAGTACCGACATTGAGCCATGGTGTGGACAGGTTGTGCTTGTTGATACAGAGGGGAGTATTCAGCCATGGCGCGTCTTGAGTATGACGCGGCACATTGTCGCAGAGCACCACCTGGATACAGTGCGGGCATTTGCTCAAGTAGGTGTGGCGAACCTGGATGCTGCGATGGATCGTCATCACCTGCAGTACGCATTGGAGCGAGCAGTGCTGCGAGGTGTGCATCTGGTGCGATGCACGACGCTGGCTGAGCTGCTGGCGTTTCTCAATATGGCTGCGAGCACAGTGCTCAAAGTGCCTGGCTTACCGCCGCGGACGTCCTTGTTGATTCTCGATACACTCTCGTTTTTCACGTACGCACATGCGCTCCCGCTCAATGCAACTCGCGAGCAACGCAAGGCGCGTGAAGATGCGATTCAGTCGATTCTTCGCGCATTGACGACACTGCGTGATAGCCATATTCCGGAGGCTGAGCGGCTCACAGTTGTCGTCACCATGCAAATGTCGTCGCGGCGCGTCGCTGACATGGACTCTGTACTACTTCCCTCGCTTATGCCTGCGTCGATGCCAGCTATGCGATCAGCAATGTGTGATGACACAGAAAGTGTGCTTGGACGTAGTGCATGGCGCTTCGTTCTGTCCTACAGTGACGTGCGCGCACATCGGTACGTATTTACGTGTGTTTGCGTCGGTGTGTAACTGACCGGTGCAAGGGCCCTGTATGCCCCGTGGCAGCAAGACACATCTTTTGTACGCTTTCAAATCAAGGTGCGTACGCCTCATGATGCGGATCGCAAGTCGAGGGTCTCACATACAACAGTCGCATGGACTTGAGCAAGTATAGACTCGAAACAAAACGGACGAGTGGTAACAAAGGGGACGGACATGCGGCCTTTGATATACTCACTTCTTTTCAAACGTGTCGATAGCTATTAACGTTAGTATTCATGTACAAGGAACATGCGCGCGCACACACACACACACAAACACGGTCGATACGTACATATGGTCACAGGACCATCATTTACGAGAGATACATCCATCATAGCACCAAACTCACCATCATGGATCTTGTCTTCTGCATACATGTTGCGCATTTTTGCTAGAAACGCGTCGTAAAATGGCTTTGCCTCGCCGCCACCCATAGAAAGGTGAAAGTCTGGACGCGTGCCTTTGCTCGTTCGTGCATACAAAGTGAACTGCGACACGCACAGCACTTCGCCCCCTAGCTCCATGACATTGGTTCTCCATGGCCGTACCTGTTCGTCTGCCGATGCCAGCGAGCCACTTTCGTCCAGCCGCATTCCCTCTGGCCACAATTTCAATTGCAAGATCTTTTTCGTCAGAATGTCCATGTGCTCAGGTGTATCGTCCTGACAGACACCGATCAGTGCAAGAATGCCTGGTCCAATCTTCGATACCTGTCTTCCCTGTACATGTACAGAAGCTTGCTTCACGCGCTGAAGCACCGCACGCATATTAGACACAAAGACTGCTCTGAATAGGGTCGAGATGGGCGATCTCGACTCAACGATGTCGTGTGGAGTCGAAGAAAATCAGGCCCATTTTCGTATTGGTCGCTGTGTCTCACGCTTCGATTTTTTGCGTACTATCCGACGGCCCATAGCTTTCGTGCCATGACACAGCCAACCTCGAGCGCCAAAGATACCCTGCCATCTACACTGCTGCGTCTATGTGTGCTGTGTGCATCGTCACTAGAGGCGATGTGCACATCGCCAACCGAGACCGTCGACAAGGCAGCTGCCGCACAAGATGGACGTGCTCTTAGTGAGCGAATTTCCTCAGACACACTTGCGCTCGTGCAGAAAGTGCGCAAAGAAGTCACCGCCTTGTCACTCGCTATGCGACCTTCTTCTTCATTTGAGCCTCAAGACCATTCCGAGCCTTTGGATGGTGTCGACGACAAAAGTATTGAAGCCGCATCACATCTCCTGCAATCTCTAGCCACTGAGGCCGTGCCAAAGCTCGTGTTTCTTGCCAACATGGCTCTCACGCGTGTGCGTGTATATTCAATCGCCGACTCAGCCGAACATGATCCTCTGGTCGAGCAAGCACGCGAGTCTGGCGCACATATCGTGCTGGGCGAAGGTGCCAAAGGGCCGCTTGCAGACAAAGCGTGTCTCGGTGCTTTGTTTGTGAAAGACCTGCGTCTTCTCATCACAGACATCGTAGCGGGGATCGGCGAATTGTGTCAGAGCTTCATGGATACTCGCACGCGGACTGTGCTTGCCCGTGCACAGCAGAAGCGCGAAGGAACTGGAAAGCCTTCGAATCCGTTGCCGCCACCGTCACGCGCTGCATCTTTAGCGCTAACCAAAAAGCTATGGACATTGTGTGATGCAGCAGAAGGCGATAAAACTCATACCCCTGCATACGTTGCGCGGCTTCCTCGAAACAACTATGAAGCACTGTGCAAGTCCATCCGGCGGAACGAGCTTCTTATGCGAGACAGTCAATCTGAACTGCAAGATGCACTAGACGACGCGCAGAGCCATGCACTCGGTGCAGCGTCTGACTCGGCAACTGAGAAAGCTTCCGATTCCGCGCCGAAACAGGAGCCTGCATCCTCTGACGAAACAGAGGAGCTCGATGATATGGAAGACATGTGGGAACGGAATGTACTGGCCTCGGAAGAGGGCCGTGTGACTGCCAGGGCCGTCTTGGATCTCGTTACGTCTGGCATCAAGCTTGTGCAGAGCTTGACGAAATCACTCCCTAAGGACGCATCCGAGCATCGCCTGGATGACATTGCAAACTGCATGGACGCTTTGGCTGCCGCTCAGGATGAGCTGACGTGCGCGGCCTTATTTGAAGACGACTCGTCTGAAACGAACGTGAATGCGAGCACGATTGCATACGTCGATGCATGCAAACAACTGTGTGAGCGTGTCGATGGCCGAACAATCCCTGACATCGAATCACTTGCTTCAAAGCTCAAGTCTAGCCAGCCATCAACGTGATCTTCATAGTTACGCTTTTCTTACGATGCCCAATGCATTCGGACCACGCTTCCGCTTTGGTGCAGGCTTGTTCTGAGTCGGAACGGCCAACGAGCGCAGCTGCTCTCGTGTGCGTTCACTAAGCAAGTGAGACGTGTTTGGTATGTTTGTGTCTGATGCTGCCGTCGCCGTGATGGACGATACATCATTGGGTTGTTCGTGGCGGAAATACTTGCGCACAAGTGCTTCTTCTTCTTCTTTTTCTTCCTCTTCTTGTTCATCTGCCTCGCGTCTGATATTGGTACTGCGTTCGGCTGTCGACGCGACTTTGCGTTTGTTTTCATCAATCGCTCCAAGGACCATGCTAGTGTCCATGCGCTCGAAGCGTGCATTCCGCGTCCGAATGTCTTGAAGTGCATCCATCACTTCCATTTCGCGCTGTGATTCGGCCATACGCTGCTCAAGAGCCTTCATTGGGTCGACATCAGGCTCGTCGCCATCATGCTCGTGCTCTGAACCCGACTCTGGCTCTTTCTCCTTGTCGTGCTCGCGCCAAGGCTCGAAATTCCGCGAGGCTCCATGCTCTGCTGCATAGTCTGAGTTTTTTGGATCTGTCTTGAATGTAATTTCCGAACTGCATTGTGAGCACTTGATATAGAAGCGGTAAATGGTAATGCCATAGTAGTCATCGTCATTCACCGTCTCCTTGCGTGCGTTGAATTTCTTTCCACGATAAATGTACTCGCCACATGTATTGCAACGCATGCTGAATGGTGCCATGAGACGCACGGTCTTTTGCCGACCACCACCGGTTTTACGACGCTTGACGATGGACGGATCAAAGTCTGGTGGGTAGTACTTTTGCAGCACCTTCCGCTCCGACATCGTGGCTAACGAAAAAAAAAAAGAAGCTCACCGATTCCGTGCCCAAAAGTTTGATGATACCTTGATGAAAGCCGCCACAAAGCAAGTTAATCTCGACACAATCGTCCAGTGCGTCGGTGTGTCAGTGAATTGATGCTGTGATTTTCAGAGTCACGATTCAGGACGTGGAGGGTTAATGGGATGCGATGAACACGAGCGACATGAAGCCTACCGCAAGGAAGCTAACCTCCACCATGTCCTGGTCTGACATGTACGTTGCAGTGATGGAAACAACACTCATCCACCGACCCACGCGCTAACAATGCATGCAGGACTGACGCAGAGACAACATCGTCGATCACAACGAAAGCTGTCACGGGTGCTTTAATCGTATTGTCTTTATACCTGTCCATTCGCACAGCGTACCGTACCCTGCGTAGCACTGTGTCGTTGATATCATTTATGATCCGGTGGGGCATGCTAATTTACATCGTTGTTTGGTTTTGGCTCTGGTTCACGCAAGACCACACGAACCAAAGTGCCATGCATGATGGGATTTCTGCTACACACAAGCTGGTTCAAAGTACGTGTTTCCATAGTCTCTTGTTTACTCACACTCATCCAGATACGTGTATGTCTATTGGTGCATTGTTGTGGCAGCTTTCGCAGCGTCCTGATACGTGGCAGCCAATCCTGCGCTCTGTCACAGACATACTCAAAAGTAGCAAGACGAAGAAGCGTCGATCATCGACAAAGAAACGCACGCGCCAAGCCAAGGACGACGTGGCTAACTTTGTCGATGCGCTTGGCTTAGACGATTGGCTTACGTCTCTCACGGCCCCTACGTCCCGATCAAAAAAATGGAATCCATTACCGACGGAATGGAAGCAAGAATGGTTCTCCTAAGAAGCACAGCACGCTTGCGCAAGCAAACATTTTCAAGGTTACGATCCGGTCGTGAAGCGCATCGCCCCAATCACTTGTTTAGTTCCTGTATAGTTGAGGCTGAGGATATGCTGCATGTCAAGTTCTCAAGCGCTGTCGCATATCGGATGTGTTTTGCAAAACATGCACAGGGAGTTCATGAGGGTGTGGGGCGTGACAGTGCAGTATCCCTTGCGATCTTCTGGTGTCGCGCACAGGGAATGGAGGCCATCGGTTCCTGGCGCGTTCGCCCCGCGTGGGCGGCAGAGCGCACGTGGACACCACGTGCGTTCATTCGACGACGACCTTCCGACGCATGCATTGGGCAGCATCATTGCTTCTGTTGATAGTCATTTATGACACAGAACCCGGTCGTGCCGCCTGCTCGGCACTCTACGAACTCGAGCAACGTCTCACGTACAAATGGACCAAGCTCTGGACGTGGAGCCTTTCATGGAGCTCATGGTAGTGCATCGACCACCGGCCGTTCAAGCCAAGGCCGCTCTGGAATCGCACGCCACAGCTCCGCAGGAGGAGGAGGAGGCGGCAGTGGATCGAAACATGCCCCATCAAGCGGCCGATCATCATCCGCAAGCTCTCAAAGTGCTTCAGAACTTATGCATGAGCGTCTGAGGATGCTCCTTGACATGTTAGTGGGTCAGATGGTCGTCGTTCGTCTGCGGGGAGGCGAGCGTTACGTGGGTGTTTTGTCTGCGGCATCGACGGTATCGGACGAAGTGGCACTTGTCCTTTCGTTGGCTCAGTCTATCAGCAACAAAGATGGAGGAATTAAACTAGGAGAAGTAATGCCTTCTCTTGTTGTGCCCGGTGCCGAAATCTTGGAGGTTGACGTGAGTGGTGCAAAGGTCAGCTCGGGGGCTGAGTTAGAGACGGCCCAGCGTCGCGGTTCAGGATTCCGTACAGATACAGAGATCAGTGCGGGATCAAATGCCCGTTCGGATGGGCGAAAGCTCCAGCGTTGGGACGACGGACCTGATGACGGCACCTTGCCAGGTGCGAATGGATCGTCACAAACCTCGTCATTGGAGCAGTCGACTGATCTGGGCCCCTGGGATCAGTTTGCCGCCAACGAAGCTCGCTTCGGTATCAAGTCGAATTACGAAGAGACAATGTACACTACGAGACTGGATCGCTCCGGCAAAGATTTCAAGGCTCGTGAGAAAGAGGCTGAGAGACTGGCGAAAGAAATCTTGGAAGGCTCAACAAGCAATCCACATGTGGCTGAAGAACGCAACCAGATAGACCCACAGGAAATGGATGAAGAGGCTCGCTATGGCGCTGTGATTCGCGAGCAGCAGCAGCAGCAGCAGCAGCAGCAGAAACAAGAGACGAAGCAGCCTCCGCCTCAGCCGCCGAAGTCAGCAGAGCCAAAGACAGGGCTTGCGTCAGCCACGCCTACAGGGGCATCACCTTCTTTGGCTTCTACGCCTGTCGCGGCGCATGAAGCGGTCAGCAGACCCAACAAGGAGCTGACGGCTGATTTCCGACAGTTCGTCTCGGCAGAACGTGAGCGCCTCGTTGTACGCAAAGCCGAGCTGGCGAAAAAGGAGAAGCAGAGTCGTCTTGCTGACTTGAAAGTCTGGGCTCAAACGTTTCAACTCAAGACCCCTGTGCCGGAGGATGTGGCGAACATGAGGCGATATGCGGCGCCGACGACGAAGGGCATGTCCAACTCGACCTCAACGGGCGGTCTGAATGTGCCTACTGGCGCCGTACGGAATCATTCTATGTCGTCCACCAGTTCTACGTCATCATCCGCATCGTTAAAGCCTTCCTTATCATCCAGAGACTCGTATGCTGGAGGATGGCAAGGCTCAAGTAATGCTTCTGGGGCGCCTTTGTCGTCGTCTCAGAGCAAGTCTGATATGGAAGAAGTGCGATCGAAGCTTGCCTCTATGACCATTCCTGCCATCCCGCCATTCAAGAAGCCAGAAGAGAAAAAGCCACCTTCAAAGCTAAATGTAAAGGCATCGGCCTTCAATCCGCAAGCGGCTACCTTTACTCCAGGCGCCAAAGTGACGCCGACGCAGGCGTCGGCGACGCCAGCCAAGTTGGATGTGCCTGACTTGCCATTCTTTGGGAAGCGCGAGCTGACAAACAGGCCAGGTACTACGTCAATGCGCATTATGGATGAGTTCCGTGCACCCAAGACAAAGAAGCTTGGTGAAGCAAGCAAGGCCTCCGTTTGGTGGTCTTACACGGGCCGACCATACAGGCAGCTGATGGCTGCGAGCGGTGTGTATGCCAACAAGCCGCTCATGCCGCCGCCTTTTATAAATGACGCAGCGTCGGTTGCCGCAGCCGCTGCAGTGGCAGCCGCCGCAAATGCTGCGCCTATGCCACCACCGATTTTCCCGATGGCTGCTGCATATGCGCCTGGTTTGTCACCAACGATGCAGCATATACCGACTCCTGCGACGGGTCCGCCACATGGATCGTCACCGCCGACGATGCCGCGCCCGATGAATGGCAAGCCGCCTCATTCACCACACCAACAGTCAATCATGTTACCGCCGCCGCCGTCGGGAAGCCCGCACACTGTGGGTCAGCAGCCATACACCGTGGTATACCCTATTGGTCAATATCGGTTTCCAGCGCGGCCATCATACGTGCCACCGGCCGATCCCCACGGGACGCCTCTCATGTACAGACCTACGCCACCCATGCCGACGGCGCCGTTTGCGCCTCCCGGTACACCCGGCGGTATGCCAACGCCAGCGCCCCACGGCATGCCGCCGATGGGCCCTTATGCCAATATGCATTCATCTAGTTCCAGGAAACGGAGTGGATCGGCTTCGCATCGTGGAGGCACTAATGGGAGCGCTGGTAGCAACAACCTTGGCAATGGCGGCGGCGGCAAAAATGCCGCTCGCAAATCGCGAGGTGATGACACAGGTGGAAAAGCTGCGTCTGACGCATAGAAACACAAAGAGGGTCCATTCTTGCGCATTTTCACTCACAAGAAGGCGCTATGTGTGATAGGCACCATGAATGTAGGACTTGCCATAGTTGCTGCAAGACAGGGCCAGGCGTACCGTCCGGCGTAAAGTCACACGCAGTGAGCCAAGCTGGGGGCATGGCGCCTAATACGTAAGCGCCTACATCGTGGCTAGGATCTTGTGGACGATCGATACCGATACGAATGCGCGCAATGTCAGGCTGATTCATCGAGCGGCCACCGCAGCGCAACACTTGCTGCACACTCCGCACGCCGTTGTGTCCAGCAGCACTGCCGCCAGCCTTGAATGCTACTTTACCAAAGGGCCGTTGCAATTCATCATGTACAAGAATCGCATGCTCAAGTGTCACGTCTGGGTACATGCGCAATGCAGAGGCGACGCCCGTGCCGTTGACATTCATAAGCACGCGGGGTATATAGAACACGAGGTCAAACAGTACATACGGATACTTGCCCAAGCGGAAATCTGGCGCTCGACGCAATGCAGAGCCTTTGGATGGTGCTGAGTCTAGCAGCACAGAAACACAGGCGAGCCAGCCCTTCGATGCGCGTACGTGACGGAACGATTGAATAGGAGCGGTCTCTGGAAGCTCGAAGGTGGGTGCATCGGGAGGCAAGCGAGAGACACGCCGGGCAATTTCGCGTCGCAATGCCTGATCATGCGATTCTGCGAGGCGCATGAGAGGAGAAAGGCAGTACTGACCAATGGAATGCCGCGTTTTCGGGTGCGTGTAGTTTCCCAAACCGACAACGACAGCCGCACGTCGTATAACATGACGATCCGCTGCACTCAGTCTAACGACTGAATGCGTGACAGGCGGCAAAGCAGTCGGAAACATCCAGAAAGAAGCGACCAGACGTGCCGTTTCTAGCTTGATCTCTGTGGAAGCTGGTGTGCTCTCGAAAGCTACGTCGCGCCAAGACTAAGGATGCAAACTTCCACACGTTATGTACTTCTTGATCAGTCTGAATGTTGGCGTGGGTCCTCCACCGCCATCACCTCGTCGGAGTGTGCTGACTAATGATACGTGTTAGAGGCGACCTCCAGAAAGGGATAAGAGGGAAAAAAGCGCACATAGCGCGCCTCGGCTCCAGGACGATCGGGCGCGATCAAATCGATCGCCGCATCAAAACGTAAACTAGCAGAAGGCATTCGCGCTCCTTCAGCGTGTTCCCATCTGTGACGTAAGCATCACACGAGCGAGTGGTGTCGACGAGTATCATAGCTTGTCCTTCTAGCCCACACACGCACCAGCAACGTTAGTGACCCGAGCAAGGATGGCGGCGGCATTGTGGCGGCGGACACGCGTGTCGTGGCATAGCCAATACATGCGTTTGTGCGCACGCAGGCACGCGACCACTTGGACAGATGTCATGTCGAAGGCCAAAGCGGCCATCACCAGTGATGATGCACTCGCTTCTCTCACAAGAGATCCATTGGACGTCGTTGGCCAGGACCTGTCGTCCCTGCGGCACAATATAGCAGCTCTATTGGGAAGTGGACATCCTTCTCTTGACAAGATTGCGAAGTACTATTTCGCTGCAGAGGGCAAGCATGTGCGTCCGATGATCGTGCTGCTTATGTCGAAGGCGACGAATGGTCTTTCGCCCGCGTGGCAAGCGCACCGCGTCGCGGCTGTTGGTGAGCATGTCGACTTGGCAATGAGTCGTCCTGATGTTTTGAACGATGCCAATCCAAGTGCAACGAATCCCCATATCCCGCAGGCCGCTGAAGCAAGTACCCATCCGTATGAGCCGGCACTGCAGTCGACGATTCTTCCGACGCAACAGCGTCTTGCCGAAATCACGGAAATGATCCACGTGGCGTCTCTTTTGCACGACGATGTAATTGATGCTTCTCCCTTGCGTCGTGGTGCGCCATCAGCGCCTTCGACGTTTGGGAACAAACTCAGCATTCTGGGTGGCGATTTTTTGCTCGGCCGCGCGTCTATTGCCCTAGCTCGCTTGCGGGATCCCGAGGTCACAGAACTCATGTCGACGGTGATTGCGAATCTTGTGGAAGGCGAGGTCATGCAGCTCAAAGCCACAGATTCGGAGCAAGTGCCCGTCACAGACGTGCAGTCGGCGCGTCCTTCCAACGAGGTGATGGAGCGGTTTTGGTTCGCATATGATCAAGGGTCATCGTCGGCGATGAGCGTGTCAGGAGCGCCGAACGCTCTACTTTTCGAGTTTTACTTGCAAAAAACATATCTCAAAACTGCCTCGCTTATCGCCAAATCTGCTCGGTCAGCTACGGTCCTGGGCGGCTGCGGTACATGGTCGAATCAACAGAGTGACATGACGCCACAGCAAAGGGCCGATGCTGCCACTGTATGTGATGCTGCCTATACGTTTGGACGCAATGTTGGGATTGCATTCCAGCTCGTGGACGACATGCTAGACTTCCATGCGACGACCGAGGCATTTGGTAAGCCGTCCGGTGGGGCTGATCTCAAGCTGGGTCTTGCGACGGCGCCTGTATTGTATGCTTGGCAGCAGTACCCGGACTCCCGGCTCGGCACGATGGTGCAACGTCGCTTTAGTGAGCCCGGTGACGTTGAGCAAGCGCTCTCGCTCGTACACAAGTCTGAAGGGATGCAACGGACAGCGGCCCTCGCCCGATACCACGCAGACGTTGCTCAGCACGCGTTATCGATGCTGCCGCCCAGCGATGCGCGTGCAGCTCTGGAAACACTGAATCAACAGATCATCACACGTGCGAAGTAGATCATGCCTGTGTAGCCAAGGTCGAAACGGATGCCTGTTTTATGACAACATAGACACAAAGGCTGGGGGGATGCGGACGGGTGGGGGGTTGGTGGGTTGGCGAGAGCCTGTTTGCACCCCAACTGCTTTCTGCTTCCCTGACACGCCAGAGAACTCTGAAGCACTACTATGACCTATGTCTGCTCGAGCCATGCACCGAAAGCGTCATGCCGCTCATCTTCATTGTCGTCATCATCGTCACCAACGCCGCTTCCACTTCCAGCATGTCGGGCTGATCGGCGGAACTTTGGCTTACCGTCCACACGCATAGCAGTGATCTGTCGTCCTGCAAAGTAACGGCCATGCATTCGCTGCTCACACGCACGCGCGACATGCGGTTCACGGAACCGGACACTAATGAGGCCCTCAGGCTCCTTGTCCCAAAGCACGACATTCGTGACATCGCCGAGCGTCTCGCATTCCTCACGCACATCCTGCTTCAGATCCAGCAGGAGTGTGGGATCCGCATCCAGCTCAGCAAGCGTAAACATCTTTTTCAAGACCACAGTACGTGCAGATGGTCCGGGCCCGGCAGCTGCACGCCGTTCTGAGTCGGAGTCCGAGTCCCAGTCGTTGATCTTGTTGTGCATGCGGTTCATCCGGCGTCGAATGCTCTTCTTGTCAGCCTCAGAGAGCGGCGCTCGTCGCTCGTCGCTCTCGCGTCCTGGATCGTGATGAAACTCGGCTCGCTGCACTTTCATACATGGACCTGTCAAAATGCCTTTGGACGCACGCAGGTACGTGTCGTCGAGCAGCTGGACTGCCAAATCCACGCTCTCGGGCTTGAAGTAAACGACAAGTGCCTCGCCTTTAAAGACACGCGTCTCTGGATCCTGGTACATCTTTACACGTGGATGCCCATCGTCGTCCTCCAACAAGACGCCGTATCGAGCAAAGACTTCAGCAATCTCAGCCGCACTTGCATCCAGCGGAAGGCCACTTACAAACACTGACGTGTTGGGCCGCGCACGCTTCGCGGGCGGAGCCGTCGATGCCGATACATCCTCCGAGCGTGGATGCTGTACGGCAGAGCTTGGGCGAACCTGAGTGCCTGAGCCGCTCGCCTCGGCACGCGTCACCTTGTTATCGCCCGGGGCGCCTGGCGCTGTGGCTTCTCGAGTCATGCTCGCTGTGCGTTGCGTCTCTTTCCGCTTCTTTCCCTGCTGTCGCATTAATACAGGTGCCGCAGGCGTCTACAGTCAGTGCACACGTAGAGGAACACCCACATGCTCGTCCACGCCATCCATACGATATCCTTCTTGCTGCTTCGCCATTTCGTCATCGCCGATTACCCTGACCCATCCACCTGCCGTGATTCGTGCGTCGTTCGCAGCCTCTTTTGAAGGCTCCTGACCATGCCATTCGTACTCAATGCCACTGTCGTCTTCCCAGATCCAACGTTTGCTCTGTGTATCAAAATGTACTTGGGCATCAGACACGTCCAAGTATGCAGGGGGCCGTCCCATCGTTCCGTGGGGTTCTGCAGCTGCGCGGTACGTCTTTGCGCTACACGGACAAACTCAATTCGGTACGCACGTTGGGCTCCGGGCGAAGCAAGCACAATTGATCGTGTGAGGGCCGCGTTGGTTGCCACCGCCGCTGCCGTGTCTCAACCTCGCGTGCAACTACTGAACCGACGCGTGCCGAATCTGCCGAGTCTGCCAGCCCTGAACCAAGCTTGGGCCAGGACTGCGCTGACATTATTCAATGAAGGCGTGTATCGTTCCAGACCGCCTGATGCGCGAGGCAGGGGGCGGAGAGCCCAGCCAGGCGGCTTCGTCTGGGTTTGAATCCTCCGCCTCGGCCGGTGGTCTGTCCTCCAGCCACACGTTCCTTTGTATGAAGCGCATTGCGGATCGACAGATTCAGCGTGAAGACGGCGATGACCCGCACTCCGTTGGCCCCGACACGAGTGGATCTGATAATGTGGCTCCAGTAAATGCACAAGAGCGTGAGCCGCGCGTCATCCGTGGTTTGCCGAAACGCAAGGGCCTCAAGGCAGCTGCCAGCACACCGCCGTCTAACCCTTTCGCCATGCTCGCAAGCGGATCATCGCCTTCGATCTCGCCCGCGAGATCAGGTCCAAATGCGGGTACTGGTCAAGGTGTATCCCCTAGCCTGTCGATGCCGTCTATGCCCGCTACAGCGCGAGCGGAACCGCCCAAAGCACCTTCGCTGTTTGCGTCCGTCGAGCTCAAACCACCCTCCTCATCGCAGTCAACTTCGCCCCTCAATCCGCCGTCCTTCGGGCAAAGCAATTCGTCTTCAAAGCCAGCCTCGTCTACAAGCTCGTCTGTATCGGCGACGGCATCTTCACACGCACGTGTGCCTGTCGAGTATTGGACAAACGTGCGTGGTCTCAACTGGTCGCTTGTCAAGGAGCTTGTGAATGTACTAAACAGGTCCGATGAGCTCGCCAATTTGCAGGATGTCCTGGTCCAATTCACTCAGACGTATGTCAAGTTCCATGCCGAGCTTGATGAAAAGTGGCTTCCCCACACAAAGCAACAAGGCGCCGACACCACGACGACTTCTCCAGCAGCTCCATCATCCTTCCCAACACAGACACCTGCGCAGCAACCATCAATGAAAACGGCTCCTTTTTCACTTCCTGCCACGACTTCGAGTTTTTCCTTTAGTCCTCCTAGCCACGCAGCGAAACCTCCTCAACCCAGCATCTCCACAACATCTTCTGTTCAAAATGACAAGCCGAAGTTTGCGGGTCTCGGCTCTGGGACCTCGTCTGTGGTAAGCACATCTTCTATCACTGCGCCTACGTTCTCTTTCAAGCCAGCTGGATCAAACGTCGCCGGATCATCGCAAGCTTCCACGCCTTCTTCTAGTTTTTCTTTTATTCCCCAATCTGATCCGAAGATCGAGCAGCCAGCAGCATCGCAAAAGAATGATACGCAATCGTTTACCTTGGGCTCGGCACCTTCTGTCTTTTCGTCTTACGAGAGTGCGCCCAAGTCCACTGCGACAGCTACAGAGACAGCAACTTCATCTGCATCGGCGCCCTTGCCGAAGTCAGCACCTACCGCGTCGCTGCCAGTCTCCCATCCTCCCGCGCCGTTGGCACCCTCACTAAATACTTCGACACGCACACTTCCATCTGGTGCATTTGGATCTGCATCGTCACTCATCTCGTTTGCTTCCATGGACAAACCAGCGCCAGGAATGGGCCCGGTTGACAAGTCTGCCGGTGGATCGCAAGTGTCTCTCAAGTCCACTCAAGACAGCAAGGCGGATTCCAGCTTGACGAGCCATCCATCATTCGGCACAAGCTTCTCGCCTTCTTCCAAAACAAAGCCGTCTACCAGCTTCGGCTTCGGTACCCAGGCAAATTCAAGCTTTGGTGATAAAGACAACTCTGCTGTTAACACTGCATGCCGCACCGGCGAAGGCAAAGACCAAGTTTCGGGTAAAGGATCAACGGCTTTTGGATCCAGTTTCTCATTTGCCCCAGCTGCGAAGCCTTCGGCTAGTTCTCCTTATCCAACGAGCCAACCTACGAATGGTGCTGCGGTAGAGGTTCATCAGTCCAATAAAGAGAACGGAGATCATGACACTGGTGTCGATGCTACTGTTTCTTCAACCTCTGCCGGCGCAAGTACGTTCCCTCCAAAACCAGCAACATCAGCATTCAACTCTGGCTTTTCTTTCGCTTCAGTCCCGAAAGCGAACGGCTCGGCATTCACCGCAATGACCAAGCCAGCAGCTGACGTGCCTATCGTGTCTGCCTTCTCGGCTTCTTCCAAGTCCAAAGCCAACGATGCCTCGGGTAGTCTACCAGCTTTCTCATTTTCGGCAACATCCCAGCCGGAGAAGAACCCTTCTGCGAGCACTCCATCTGCCTCACTTCTAACGACTGAGAAGCCATCATCTGAAGCTGAGTCTTACAGGCCGACACAACCATCGCTTGGTCATACGAATGAGCAGCCAGCAACAGGTGATGCACAGGCTCAAACAAAGGACCCGAGTACTTCTATGCAAGACAGATCAGCACGAGAGCTGCAGAGTAAGCCTCAACTGCCGACGCTTCCCAGCACTGGCTTTTCATTTGCTGGCAAAACCACTCGATCGTTTTTGGACGGAAAGACATCAGCAGTGCAACCGATCTCAGAGACAAAGCCACCGACATTCCAGGTGCCTGTAGGTGGCTTTTCCTTCGGCAAGCCCTCTACTACTGAAAAGAAGGAGCAGGCGCAGCTGGATATGAAAGCTGCATCCGACCCGTCGAATTCAGACACGGCAGCGAAAGAAAAAAACGGGTCTGAACCGAGTTCCAAGACCAGTGAAAAGAGCGACAATTTGCCACAGACCCCATCAAAACCGGCGGTCACGACGTCGAAACCCATCACATTCGGCTCAGCAAGCTCGTCGCGATCACAAGCGTCTCCTTCTGCTCCACACCGCTTTTCGTTCGGCACAAGTCCTTCCAGCGCAGATGCGTCGACGTCGCCATCCTTCACCAAAGCTGCCATTGGGCCATCATTTGCTAATACGACGGGCGTGTCAACGGGGGGCTCTTTTCAGTTTGGCACGACACCTATCTCGTTTGGCCAAGCTGATAACAGCAAAGACATTGCGACACATTCTTCTGATACGCATGATCAGACTAAGTCACAGACATCGGCGGATGACGGCAAATGAGCCATCGTTGTATTCGATGCTATCTATGGATCCCAGCTAGCCGTCTTTTCGTACGATTCTCCTTACATACATATATCAAGATGAAAAAGACAGGTTGTAACTGAGCCGCGTTGGGTTGTGCTCAACGGTGGGTCATATCCATGCGCTCGCTTCGACGCGCTCCAACGGCATGGAATTGCATCTAGATGGCAAATAATAGGCTTGTGAGTGCGGCAGCTCAAGAAGTCACGTGCACTGCTTGAGCAGCGTTAGAACGTAGTCGGGACATGTGTGCAACGCACCGCTCACTTGGGTCTGACTGCGTGGTACGTGCGAAGCTAGGAGGGAGATTCCAAGCCCACGCGCGTGTGGTGGTGATGGATCGAGCGGACCGCGCACTTCCGCCGACACCAGTGAAAGAGCCCCCAAGACATGCTAAGCCTGTGGCTCAGGCTGGCATAAAGACGGTGGATGACCCCTCAACCTGCATCAATCCTGGACCCCAGGACGGCGGTGAGGGGAATAGCAGCAGCAGCGACGTGGATGGGCGGCGCACCAAATCTGTCAGCAGCATAAGCTCCGCAAACAGCACATCGAGTATCGAGGCAGTGCCTTTTCGTGCACCGCCTTGTGGGAATGTTAGGCCGCAGCTAGATCCGCGGTGGGTTCCAATCCGAGTCGAATCGCCGTCGGTCTTTCAGTCATCATCGCCAAGGTTAAGCCTGAGTGACCACAGCTTACAAGCGTTACCGACGACACCGTTCAATGGCTCACAAGCTTCAGCTGATGTGCGTCCAGATCCCCGCACACCAATCCTACGCCCAGAAAGTGCACAAGGCTCAACGAGACGGCATGCAGGCGGCCACGACATGGCGCCACCGCCATTTTCGCCGACTGGTCCTGTTGTGAAACAACGGGTCTTACCAAAGCAGCCGACAGACCGTTGGATGTATCGCAATGGGCCTGGGCAATCACGTAGACTGCCTATGCTTGGACCCGTCGAGGATGACGACGCACGTCGGCAGATGTCTCGATCGTCGTCGCGCAACTCACTTGCCGTGCCTGATGGCTCCTCATCCCAACGTTCCTCTGTATCAGATACCCATCAGCGATCTATGGAGGCGACAGCGCTGTCGGGAGGATCGGTTGATGAAGACGCGCGATCGCACCTGTCCAGCTCTTCGTTGACGACGTTGGCAGCCCAGTCGGGTCCTTCTGAGCTACTACCTGCATCCAAAGCTGCAAGTACTACGAGTGTCGATACAGAGACACCATCTCAGCACTATCTATACCGTGACTCCTCCTCGCACGCGCGAGCACTGCATTGGCTCAGACATGTGCAACAGCATCAGCGTCTGCATGGCGACGAGTCGCCAGAGCGCCAACGTACCAGTGACGATACCCATCGCACCTCACATGTTCGCCATTCGGACAGGTCGTCTCTTTGCACGCTCATGCCTCGGTCGCCATCACCTCGTGTGCCACTCTCGGACACGTCGTCGGTCCTGCTCGAAACGCCACCGATGCGGTGCATGCAATTGCAGTCTGCCGAAGACGTGCGTTTCTCGCGGGCCACATCCAATTCAAACAGCACGTCAGACAGCTCACGAGCATCATCACGTCGGCGCACAACATCTGACTTTGTCTTCGGCGAGGTGCTTGGAGAGGGCTCCTACTCGACTGTGATCAAGGCGTGGGATGTACACGACTGGCCCGATGCTGAGCGGCAGGTCCTTGTGGCACGCGCGACTGCGCTCAATGCTGCGGCTGGTCAAGCCGGCTCTATGCCTGTATCTGACCACATGCCCAAAGCTTATGCCGTGAAGATACTCGACAAGGTCCACATCCTGAAGGAAAAGAAGCAGAAGTATGTGCGGGTGGAGAAAGAGGCCCTTAGCCTGCTTGTCAACACCCCTGGTGTGGTGACTCTGTATCATACATTTCAAGACCGCGAGAGCTTGTACTTTGTGCTAGAGCTTGCACCAAATTGCGAGCTGCTGCACTATGTACAAAAGTATGGCTCGCTAGATCTTGATTCTGCGACGTTCTATGGTGCACAGCTTGCTGATGCTATTGACCGTATTCATCGCGCTGGCGTTGTGCATCGAGATATCAAGCCAGAGAACGTGTTGCTAGACGGAAATATGCGTGTTCTCGTGACAGACTTTGGCTCGGCTCGTGTATTGGGCCGTTCAGCTGACTCGTTGCCGGACGAAAGAACGCACAGCTTCGTTGGCACGGCCGAGTATGTGAGTCCTGAGCTTCTGAACGATCAGGTCGTTGGCATGCCCGCTGACTGGTGGGCATTTGGTTGCGTCTTCTTCCAGATGATTGCCGGGCATGCACCGTTCCGCGCTGCGAACGAGTACCAGACATTCCAAAAGATCTTGCATCGTTCTTTTGCCTATCCCGTGAATTTTCCCTCTGACGCACGCATTTTGATCGATGCGCTCCTTTGCCTCGATCCAAACGTGCGCGCGACGGCCAAAGATGTGAAACGCAACGTGATTTTCCATTCCATCGACTTCGCAACCCTCTGGACAATCGAGCCTCCCCAAATCCGCCCCGATTACATGCAGCGGCCCCAATCTGACGAGTCAGAGACGCGGGCCTTGGCCGAGCTTGATGAGCGCATGAACGACCTTGGTTGTCAGCGCGAGGACTCTTTCGCCTCACTGGAGCCGTCGAGTGTCACAGACGACTCTTCCGTTGCCTCCAGCAGTGAGCTCCCTGGCCGAAAGGCCCCGCCATCGAGATCGACATCTAGCTCTTCACGTGCCAAAGGCCTGCAGCACAAAGGTCAAGTTTGGACAGATCTTTTACTGCCAAGCGAGGATGTTGTCTTCTCTAGCCCCATGCTTCTAAGACGCTCTGCTAACACTGGCATGTTTGCCCGAAAATGCCAAATGATCTTAACGACCCTTCCCCGACTGTGTTGTATAAAAGAAACCTCTCGCTCCGTTCAGGTCCTCGCCGATATTCCTTTATGTCCTCCTCAGTCTCTTCCTTCCAAAGAACCCCCCATTTCTGACCCAACACGCCCACCCACGATCCTGGTGCGGAGTGAGTCTCGTCGAAGTGCTCAAAGTCAATCGCGCTTGCATCGCTCACATTCAACCAAAAGTCGCATGCAAGCTCTCTCACGTACGCTGGGCCTCCGGTCCAAACAGGAGGATGATTACAACGACTGTGTCAAACCTTTAGACCGAGTCATGTCTGCTTCAGGTGATGCCTCCGGCTCTTGGCCTGTGCAGGTCGACTTGCGCGGGCAACGTGGATTTGTGTTGCAAACGCCTGAAAGGCAATGGCAGTTTGAAGACCCTGCTGGCGATGCTCCGTTTTGGGTACAAAGTATTTTGGAATCATTGCAGTCGCAGCCTGCTGTCCAATAGCGAAAATCATTCTGTGTATATGGGAGTTGTACCTGAGGCATAAATGGCATATCGTGTGCTTAAGATGTACGTACTGATCGATCATGTAAATCCTGTTGCTCTCCAGGATATCGTGCAACTTGGGCAGAGCTATGTGGAAGATGGGAGAAGGGTGGGGGAAGTAGATTATCGTAGGGAAGGAAAGGCTACTCTATAGAAAGGGCGGTAGAACTGGCTTTGTGATACTAATGTTGCCTGGCTTGGTGTACCAGATTTATTTCAAAGAATACTTTGAGAAATACGCCGCATGCTGGGAACGTGTACGGAACATGTATTTTCTGCCCCCTCATTCAATAGTCTTTTCTCAATCTTGTTCATCGAATATAAACCGACAGCACGGATTTATAAAATTTGATATAGAAACCTTGTTATGATTAATATGGACGAACAAGAGAACCTGACACAAGCATGGAGGTATGTGAGATGTAATTGAAATGGCCGCGAAACATACAGTGTGTTTCACCGAAAGATAGTATTGAGGCAAGCGCAAAAGAAACAAACACCGAGAATTGTATGCTATGTGGTCATCACGTTGTAAACCCATCAGTTTGTGCTATCGTTTCTTCTTGCGATGTTTGGTGCACTCAGTGATGAATAGAGACCGAATAATATGACATCTATCGGATGTTGCTTCCCACCCTAATCTCACGAAAGTCAGTATGTAGTTTAAAAACTGCCTAACATGCGTGCGGTTTTGACTCATTGTGGTCCTGTGCGATTCCATCACACCAGTCTTTTCAAAGCCATGCGTGAATCAATCTATCACGAATGTGATAAGAAACTTTGCTACGTCGCCTACGCGGCAGTGACACCTCCAATGCAAGCCATCAATGCAGTTAGTTTCAGTGTCCAGTCAGCGCCGCAAAATGAGAATTGGTGTTCCCACCTTCTACTCCATGTGCGGCATATTGTTTTATCAGATTCGTGAAGCATTCATTTAATTCTGCCCAATTCCTTTTACTCTATTTAGCTCTTCAATTGCATGCTGTCCTTTGATGTCGTCTTCGCTGTATTTTACCCGCGACCATCTTCAGCAAATACGCTAACAATACACTTGTGCCTGGAGCTTCCCATTGTCTCGATGAAACTAATAGAGTAGAATGCCCCATTTACACGAAATATGTTCGTGATGGGTGAACTCGGACTCAGTGCAGGTGCCTCTTGCACATGTGTAGGAAACGTTTTGCTGGTGGCTTGGATGGCCAACGGCCGGTTAGGATCAGCATACTGTGTGTGATTTGACGGTGTAAATTCGCGAAGTCCTAATATGGCCCGTGCAGGAACCTCAAAAGCGGCGCAAAGGGCTCGTCATTCCACGTGATTTTGACAACTTCGTTTTCTTACTGTAGGTAACGATTGGATCTAATCGACTTTTCGAGCCACTTGACATTAGCAGCCAGCATGTCCGTTGTCACAGGAGCGGCAAAAATGATGGCGTCGAATCAACTCGAGAAATGGGCACAGCAGTTTGAGCCTGATGTGCGTTGAAGCTTTGTTCGCTAACAGTGCTATAGGATCCCTACTATGAATACTATATGGAAGATGGAAAAGAAAAGCGCCGAAAAGTATGTTGATTTTTTTCCTGCTTACTCGACCAGCGCGAAGTCCCTCCCGGCCTATCGAAACATGATGAAAAGATCCTGCGAAAACTCAAGAAACGGGCACATACACTAGATAAAGGTTTCAACATGTGTGGTCTCCGATTTGGATGGACATTCATTATTGGATTGATCCCCATCGCAGGTGACGTAACCGATGCACTGTTGAGCCATCACTTGATTGTAAAAAAAGCGCAGAAGATTGAAGAGTACGTCCTAGGGCTACCCAAGTTTAACTGACTGTGTGAAGTATTCCGCCAGAACTCATTCGTCATATGATTGCTAATAATGCATTCTCCTTGAGTGTGGGACTGATTCCTCTTGTAGGCGATATTTGCGTGGCTACTTTCAAGACCAACTCTCGCAACGCTAACCTTGTGGAGAATTGTACGTCAATGATTTTGCTTATTCACAAATCAGTCCTGCGTGAGCGCGGTCAACAAAACCTGCAAAACAACGGTGGTGTGCCGCCCCAAAAGCACGAATCCAAGAGCCCATGGAAATCACTTTTTGGTACCTTTTCTGCCCGCCATCCCGACTCCAGCTCTCAAACGCCCTATGCTAGTGGGTCGAGTTACACTTCTGGCGCTCCAGCCTCTGCCTCTCACGCACAACAGGCACCACCCCCGCCCCCTCGCTGAATATGCATCGCATGTACAAAGAATTGGATTTACAGTTATTAGACTTACCTCCGGCCATATAGTGTCAGAATCTTTTTCACGCAACTAATCATTAATCAAAGAGGTGGTATATTTAGAAAAAAAAAGTACTACTGACAACGTGATGGGTGATAAATGGCCCTAGTGCGAATAGAACAGCCGTTGTCTCGATCACTTCGCCGGGAGGACGCGTGCCGTTATGCAGTTCTTGGGACACGAGAGCTTGACTAGACACCCCATGCTCACAAAGCTAGGCTAACCAGTCCTGTGGATGCTCCAGCACGTCTTGAATAGCTGCACGGGCCCTCATCTCTTCCTCCGGGTACTTTTTCTGGTTATCAATATCATTCATACTGGCAGCTGTCGAGTTTTGACGCCCTGTGCCGGTTGTTCCTTCCATGTATTCCCATCGCGCAAAGAGAGGCAAGCTCATCAGGATGCTTTCAATTCGTGCGCCCGGGGTCATGAGACCGAACTTGGTGCCACGGTCATACACAAGGTTAAATTCAACGTAGCGGCCACGACGCAGGTGCTGCCACTCAAGGTTTTGAGAAGTGAAGTTGTCGTATTTGTGTTTGTGCACTAAGGGTAGGTATGCGGGGATGAAAGCATCACCCATCGCACGGACAGCACGGAAGAGTGACTCTTTGTCATGTTGCTTAGCCGACACAAGTTGCCGGTCTGTATTCTTTGAGCCATCGACCAGTGGAATAAATGTCGCCTTGTTGCTTGTCCATGATGGCAAAGTCAAGTCATCGAAGAACACACCACCAATACCGCGACTCTCGCCACGGTGTGTCAACCAAAAGTAATTGTCACACCATCGCTTCCAAGCAGGGAAAAAGGCAGGGTCTTGAGAGTCAGCGGCAGCCTTATGAATCTCGTGGAAATGCTTTGCGTCGTCAGGGAACAGGTACATCGGTGTCAAGTCAGCGCCACCGCCAAACCACCAAGCTACAGGCTCATCCTTTTTATAGCGCGGGTTGGGTGAGCCATCTTTGAGTGTCTTGGGATGCATCAATTCAAAGTATCGATAGTTGAAATGCGCCGTAGGTCCCATGGGATTTTTGGGGTGGATTACCACACTAATGCCCGTCGCAAAGAAGGGCAGACCATCCACTTCGGCGTCACGACCCTCGATCTTATATCCTACACGTTCAGTGAGTCCACCGTGGTCTGCAGACATTTGTCGGATTGCAGAAGGCGGCAAATTACCATATACAACACTCACATTAATCCCGCCTTTTTCAAACACTTCACCGTCCTGAATCACACATGATGTACCTTCTCCACCTTCCTTGCGGGTCCAAGACTCAACGGTAAAATGCTTAGGTTCATGCGATGTACGTCCAGCATTTTCTTCCGCTTCTATATCATCCACCAATCGACGCTGCAACAGCTTGACGTACGTCTCCATCCGCTTGCGCATGGGCACGTTAGTGTCGTCCAACACGCTAATATCCAGGGCTGAAATATCGGGCTTCGTTGAGACCTTGGTCATCTTGTTAACAGAAGCTGTAGCATCACACTCAGCAATATTACCAGCCAAGTTGCCTTGAAGTGTGAGCGTCACGGCAGCGGCAGCAGTGAGAGATGCCACTGCTACTGTCTTGGCGATATAGGCAGGAGTTCCTGTAAATGCAGCTGCTCGTCTCGCTGACATATGCATCATAGTGCGAGCATTTTGCCTCAGTGCAACTGGGACTCGCAATTGCGAGCGAGCTGAGCGCAATATACTATATGCGAACATTGGACGGAAGACAAAGGAAAAAGTGGCGTGGTCAGGTACCGTCTCTTTCATACAGGTCCTGAGCTCGCGGTGCCCCATGCAAAGATGACTAATCAAGAAGACTAGAGTTCGAACCCTCTTGTTTGCAAGTTGTCAGCGTGGAATGAAGCAAACATAAGAGGGATAGGCGGGACATGCCCGCGAGGTAGAACACTAGATGAGCCGAGGTTGTTGATTCGAGAAAATCTTCCTACATCTCTGCCAGTTTCATAGCCATATGCCAGTGCTCGTGCTCCATGCGAGCTTGAGCAAGGATTTGTAAGAAAGAGGGACGCTCAGTGTTATCACAATGTGACTCGGGGTCCTCAAAGATAGGCACGTGTAATGTGTGCGAACAAATTGAGCAAGTCCACTGTGCCATGTCTGTGAGAGAAGCTTCATCTTTGACGATTTCATAGTCGTTTTGTTTTGTAGTGCGAACCGATTTGGAACACATTCGTTCTTCTGGGTTCATGTCCGCTTTCCGTTTGTTATGAACCTGAGGCGAGAGAAAATTGCGCAGTGGTTGCTGATCACGCACAGTGCGGTCGATACTGGCAAAAGAGAGCGCCAAAAGACTCAGCTCGACACGACTAGGGCCAGGGCGATGCATCACACGACCGATAGATTCGTGCCATAGTTTTTCTGCACGAGTGTATATTTCACGGTCCAAATGCTCGTTGGCAATCTGTCCAAATGGGACCTGGTGACTCTTGACTCCCGACGAGTTAGAAATAAGGTATCTTAGCACTAGCGTGCGAGGAAACATGCGTGGGTCGTCTTCTCTTTCCTCTTGAAGACGCTTGCTTAATTCAGACGACAATACCGCAAGCCACGAGAGAGCCATCTTCGATGAGGTTAACCTAGGCCTAAAGTTCTTGACTGACATCATTGAATGATTTGCAGAACGCTGCTGAACAGCAGACGAATCGATTCCTCGAAGTAGTTGGTAAAGCCATTGGCCATCCGAGCCGAATCGCTCACGCATTTTATCAAGAGATACATTCCATAAATCGCTTACATTTGTCTGGTTCCACTCTTCTTCGACATTGGCACCAAATTTCCCACCCAAGAAGCGAATTTTCCTGAATGGAATCGGTGATAAAAATGCATAGGTAAATCTGGGAAGCAATACTGTTTGACCGCACGGTTTATGAAACGATGAACAAAGCTTGTAGATTAGAAAAAAAAAAAATCAACGCTCATACCTTCGCCAAAGTTTTATTTGTCGCAATACCAGCAGATCTGAGAAAAAATCCATCAGTTTGAACACGTTCACTTACGTTGTATACCCAAGTTCCTGGATTATATGATGTCGTATCGAGATCATTCTCTCAGCTGCGATAGCGAGAGCCATGTCGATCCACGTTAGTGATAAAGCGCCACTGTCGTCGTGATGCTCGTTAGTCGGCCACCAAGCTCCAACTGTTTTCCACGCACGAATGCGCATATCGTCTTGCACGTAAGCGGGAACAGGCGGGAGTTCTTTATCCAAGATTAATGCACGTGTTTCAGCGTCGGCTTTGTTCAAATCATCCCGAATATTAAGCATGGGAAAACGAAGAAGCAATTGCTTTCGAACATAAACAGATAAATCGAAATACGATTCATCTATAGATGCCTTTTCAAACAAAATGTCGTGGTCTTTTGAATCATTCATCATTTCTAAAATTGCAGGAGCCCACCCGTCTGCAACAATCGGCTCTAGTTTGAAATTCACATGATCACCTGCTACACGGTCATGCAAAAGCCGTCGCTGAAAAATGTCCATGATTTTTCTTGACTCCCGACGGTACATATCAAGTGAGATTTTGTGCGTTTCGCGACTTGGATCTTGATAGTACTGTGGCGTTTTATCGCCAGGCTTCCTGTGAGTTGAATCATGACACGTACTCCATATGATGCCGCATGCGCGAGCACGAGATTAGGACAACGCTTTTTTGCCTCTTCCACTGTGCAATTGAATCGATTAATGCCATACTTCCGCGCCACATAATTCACAGCAATCTGCAGTTAGACATGGTCCAGCTAATTTCACTTACAAATGCATTCCACTGTAACACGGCGAAAGGCACCTTCTTCTCATCTATCCCAAGACGAGAGGCCTCGACTAAATGTTAGACACAAAGAATATATCGCGTAGACAACATACATTGGGCGTAGGCTGCATCAACATCACAATGCGCAATAACTCGTAATGGATTCCTGTCTTAGTTGAAAGACGACGTACGTAGTCTCGAAAGATGTGCTGAGTAAGTGTCGGTATGTGACACGAGGTGCAGGATGAGTATTTAAAGTATGTTGACCCTGGAATATACTCTCAACTCTCGCCTCACATCGATGCTGATCAGATTCACACGTGTCAGTCATGTCATGCTGTGACCAGCTTGGCAACTCATCCAAGAACCAACACCACCAACCACGAGCAACACGCGCGATGCTACGACCGTGCGTATCACGTGACCAGATCATCGCCACCACAAAAATTGGAGGTAATGTCATCGAACAAGATAGCGTCCACACCGTAAAGCAAGAGTCTTAGCGGCCAATACTTGCCAGTATGTTGGTACGTTGCGAAAATTGCAGTTCGATGACTCACATTGTCAGGGTGCAAGAAAAGTATTGACGCTTCAAGTCGATAGAGAAGGGAAGCCCCAATATGATGCCATCGTCCAACAAGGTCGTCGTGAGGGTCAGCGTGTCCAATCTCAATTCAAAGACCTCGTGCCTCTTTCTGAACGGGAGGACGTGAGAGATAGAAGCCGATCGATTGAGCGTCCATCCGAGGAACAAGTGTCGTCGACTGCGGAATCCACACGAAAGGCATTAGAAGCTATCGTGCATGGCAAAGTCAAAACTGCGCAACCAAAGAATGTTTCAAGTACATCCAGCAACATCAGTTATTTGCGATACACACCAGCATCACAGAACGCTGATGGGAAAAAACAACGCATTATACAAATGACAGAGGTGGTAGAGGACCCTCTTGAGCCACCGAGACATATGTTCAAAAAGGTTCCGAACGGGCCACCTAGTCCACCGCCACCTGTACTACGAAGTCCGCCGCGAAAAGTGACTGCGCAAGAACAAAAAGAATGGATGATTCCACCTTGTATCTCTAACTGGAAAAATAACAAAGGTTACACGATTCCATTAGACAAGCGTCTGGCAGCTAGTGGGCGTGGCATGCAAGATGTACATGTGAATGACAACTTTGCACAGTTTTCTGAGGCCCTGAACTTGGCTGATCGTCACGCGCGTGAAGAAGTACGACAGAGAAACCTCATGCAGCAAAAGATTGCTGCCCAAGAAAAAGCTGCACGGGAAGAAAGCCTACGGATGCTTGCACAGCGCGCTCGCGACGAGCGAGCAGGTTTCTCAGCTTCGTCTTCTTCAAGAGACCGTCTTTCGAATGAGAGAAGTGTCCATTCAACCTCTCTGACTGCATATGGTAGCAGTGAGAGTGATGAAGAAGACGACGAAGAAGAGGTTGCTCAGCGAAATAAGTTGCGTGAAGAGCGTCGGCGTGAGCGTGAGCGTGAAATGCGCATGAGCAATATGGGCAAGGAGCAACGCGCACGTGTGTTTGCGAAAGAGCAAAATCGGGACATCTCAGAAAAAGTAGCTCTTGGTCTCGCCAAGCCCACTATGAGCAAAGAGTCTATGACGGATGCGCGACTTTTCAACCGGGAAGCATTATCGAGCACATTTGGTGATGATGATTCCTATAATGTATACGACAAGCCATTATTCCAGGGTTCGTCCGCTGCTGCGGCTATTTACAGTCGTCCAGGATCTGGTGGTGGCGCAGACGATATGTATGGCGGTGGGACTGAAAGTGGTATTCGTGATGAGCTCCAACACGACCGATTCGGGCTCGGTGCGAGGAAGGGATTCAGCGGCGCGCAATCACAAGAGCCACGCTCCGGACCTGTGCAATTTGAGAAGGATACGAACGATCCATTTTCGATTGACAAGTTTCTTGATGATGCGAAACGCGGGGTAAAGCGTCAAGCTGAAGAGCCCTGAGTTAAGCTTGAAAGTGGTTCAAGACTTCCAGCTAAGCACATTCGAGCACCTTTGATTGGTTGATAGTTCATTGAATATATGGAGACGCTATATAAACCTGACAGCACAGCCCACGTGCCAGCATCATTATTATCGGTTCTGATTAGTCTGTTTTGACGGCCAAAATATGCCAGTAGTAGGTGCGAAATCAAATTTTTCTGTCCGGCGTGAGAGAATCCGGCCGAGTTGTGTACCTGACCCCAGGAAGGGCAGACCGAAAAAGCTCCTGAAGTTCAATTCAGCTTTCCTTGAGGTAACAGGGTGTATCTGCGTCCACCAACCAAGTCGGAGCGTTCCTTCCTCGAATCTGGTTTTGCACCTCGCACCTTAATTTCGGTGCCGCCACGCCCAACTTTCACATTACTAGCTATGACGCTGCTGCAAAATTGGGTCGATGGCTTCAAACCCGCCATTACTGAAGAAGATTATGAACTGCAGTCCGAAAACGAGAAGCGACATGAATCTACCTTGAGCTACGAGGGCGAAAATTCCGATTCTGTCAACTCGAAAGACATGAAAAACATACCTGCCACGAAGCGGCCTATTCTTAAAAAGAGTTTGAAAAGTCGCCACCTAGCTTTCATAGCGCTCGGCGGCGGTATTGGTACAGGCTTGTTCGTCGGCTCTGGCTCTACCTTAGCCCATGGCGGACCCGGCAGTATCATCATTGACTATACACTGATGGGATTTATGATATTGACTGTTTTGTTCGCGCTGGGAGAACTTGCATCTCTATACCCTCTCCCTGGTGCATTTAGTGCATACTCACGACGCTTTGTTGATCCTGCGCTTGGCTTTGCTATTGGATACAACTACCTTATGCAATGGCTAGCTACCTTCCCATTGGAATTCACTGCTGCTACTATTGTAATCTCTTATTGGAACAAGGATGAATCAATGCCGAATGGTGCCATTGTGGCGATCTTTTGGGTGTTCATAATCATTTTGAACCTGTTCGGTGCGAGAGGCTATGCTGAGTTTGAATTTTGTGCGACCTCATTGAAAATGCTTACTTTGATCGGCTTCATTATTTGTGCCGCAGTCATTGATTGCGGAGGTGCGCCGAACGGTGGCTATCGGGGTGCCGGTACTTGGTACAACCCTGGCGCTTTTAATAACAATTTCAAGGGATTTTGCAGTGTGCTTACAACGGCCGCTTTTGCCTTTACAGGAACAGAAGTGCTGGGTCTTGCGGCGGCTGAGTCAAGCAATCCTCGAAAGTTCATGCCTCGTGCATGCAAATTGGTTATGTATCGTGTGATCGTTTTCTATGCCTTGTCCCTCTTCATGGTCACGCTGCTTGTACCATACGATCATCCTATGCTAACGGTCGGAAAGAGTGGTAATAACCCGAACAGCTCACCGTTTGTTCTCGCGATCAAATCCGGTGGAATCAGAGTTCTCCCCGATATCGTGAATGCAGTCATCATGTTGTCTGCCATTTCGGTATCCAATTCGGCTGTTTTTGCTGCCAGCCGAACGCTTCATGCTCTTGCAGGTCAAGGAATGGCACCTCAAATATTTGCATATGTGGATCGTGCAGGTCGCCCATTGGTAGCTGCCATACTGAGTCTTTTGTTCGGCGCGCTGGCCTTCATGGTTTATGTCGGTGATGATCATGGCGCTGAGGTCTTCAATTGGCTCTTGGCCATTTCCGGTCTCTCTATCTTATTCACTTGGGCTTCTATCTGTCTTTCACACATACGCTTCCGTGCTGCATGGGTTCGACAGGGTCGTCCATTAGCTGGCATTCCCTGGCAGTCACCATTGGGCGTGTATGGAAGCTACATTGGACTAATCTTCAACGTATTAGTGGTCATTGCACAGTTCTACAATTCTGCCTTTCCCATTGATGAAGGTGATCTGACATCTGACAGGCGCGCTTATGAGTTTTTCTTGGGTATGATTTCATTGGTTGTTTTCTTGGTTTTCTTTTTCGCGTACAAAATTGTTAAACGAACCAGGATCGTTCCGCTAGAGGAAATTGATCTTGACTCGGGATTGCGGGAGGTCGAGCCTATGGAAGTTTTAGAACAAGAACGCGCTCAAATACGGTCTCTACCTCTGGGAAAAAGGCTGCTTCACATCTTTTTCTAGTTCGGCTGAGTGACCGAACCAGCGCTACGAATTGTATACCATTGTATTCTAGTTTCACGAACTCACATGGTGTCTAGTTTTCCGTGTGGCACCATACATGTCCCTAGTGTGCATGTCTATCTTTCATTTGTCTCGTATTCTCTCTGTTTCTTTGCCTCGAATATAGTATGTTTGCTGGTATACAAGTAAAATCACATACGCCTTGACCGCTGTTGTTAAGAGTCACGAGTTGGCTGGTGGGCTCGCAGCATGTTCGCTCTACCCGGGATACGTTGCAATGTCGTATGGGTGCGCAGCACTTATTTCCCTAGTAAGATTCTCGATTTGAACAGGGCTTCGGTTTGTTAAGTTATTTTAATTGGCCAATGATTGTCGACTATCAGATCACATGTGAAAGCAGAGCGAGAAAATCCCATACACAAGGAAAACGGCATCACACTTCGCATTTCTTCAGAAGTACGCCACTACTATGGGCGTGTTTCAGAGGTGGGTTGATAGTTTCAAACCTGCCGAACGTGGAATAGGCAAGGAGCCAAACTACATGGGTGAACTTCCATCCGAGCATCATAGTCACATTGATGCGAAAGAAAAAGATAAGGATACACTAGGAAAAGATGAATTTACCAACACCACTGTTGCGGTGAAGACTGAAGATGGTGGTGTCGCATTGATACCTGAAGAAACCGGTCTCAAGCGCTCGCTTGAAGGTCGTCATATTCAACTGATTGCTATCGGCGGTAGCATTGGAACAGGCCTCTTTGTTGGGTCAGGTATCACACTGGCCACAGGCGGGCCCGGATCACTCATGCTTGCCTTCATTATTGTGGCTGTGATGGTAATATCTACCATTTTCTCTCTTGGTGAGCTGGCGGCTGTCTTGCCTATATCTGGCTCTTTTTCAACATACTCGGTGCGTTTCATCGATCCTTCATGGGGTTTTGCCATGGGCTGGAATTACTGGCTCCAATGGCTGACAACTTTCCCTTTGGAAGCCACCGCAGCCACTATTGTGATTTCATTTTGGGATAAAGACGAGGTTGTGCCACGCGGTGTGTGGGTGACAATCTTCATTCTTACTATTTCCTTCATTCATATTTTTGGCGCGCGTGGTTATGGTGAATTTGAATTCATTGCCGCCTCCCTTAAGGTGATTGGGTGTATTGGATTTATTATTTGTGCTATCGTTATTGATGTGGGTGGTTCACCTGCTAAAACATACTTTGGCGCACACGCTTGGCACGAAAACCCAGCCTTTTTGAATGGTTTTAAAGGCTTTTGTTCTGTTTTCATCACAGCATGCTTTGCTTATTCGGGTACAGAGATTGTGGGCATTGCTGCAGCAGAAACTAGCAGCCCACGGAAGCATATTCCCAAAGCGGCGAAGCAAGTAATTATGCGGGTTCTTATCTTTTATATTGTCAGCCTGTTGATGGTAACACTTCTTGTTCCTGCCTCGAACAAACACCTTGAAGGAGACGGTAATGATCCCAGTAACTCGCCATTTGTTCTTGCCATTCAAACAGGTCAAATTTATGCATTACCTCAGATATTCAACGCTGTAATTTTAATCTCGGCCTTTTCTGTTGGAAATGCATCTGTTTATGGCGGATGCCGCACTTTGCTTTCGCTTGCCGAGCTTGGCATGGCGCCTAAAATTTTTACATATGTTGATCGACAAGGGCGTCCGCTTCCTGCCATGGGCGTAAGCTTGCTTTTTGGTTTACTGGGTTATTTGATCTATGCTTCGAACCCTAACACCATTTTCAACTGGTTGGTGAGTATTTCTGGACTTTCTGTTATCTTCTCCTGGGCGTCTACTTGTGTCGCACATATCCGATTCCGAAAAGCATGGCTTCGACAAGGAAATAAGCTAGAGCAACTGCCATGGGTATCGCCTCTTGGCATTCCGGGCTCCATTTTCTCTGTTGTCTTAAACATCCTTGTGTTAATGGCTGCATTTTACAACGCAGCTTGGCCTATTGGAGAGGGGACAATGACCGCAGGTGATCGTGTGAATAACTTCTTTGAGAGCATGCTTTCGCTTCCTATCATTCTTTTGACATTCATTTTGCATAAAATTATCAGACGGACGCGACACGTGCGTATTGATGAAATTGATGTTCAAACGGGTCGTCGTGATCCAGTCTCAGAAGAGGTTCTTGAACAGGAACGTGCAGAATGGCGCGCCAAACCTGTATACTTGAAAATCTGGAACACCCTTTTCTGAACAGTTTTACGAATTCCGACGACATATTAGTAGATGTATCCCTTCCTATATTTCCCCCTTCGCATCTTTAGCATAGCCAATCCACTTACGATCCGTGACACCGCGTGGTGTGGCTCCAGGCCCTTGCTCAACAATCGCACGTGAGGGGCGCCGTCGTATGAGGATCACGTGATCTCAGGCCCATCTCACACCCACGTTCGCGAAGTTTCAAGTTACTTGGTCAGGACTTGGAGCTAGACCATCGACAAGTGCAGTAGACCTTGTGAGTCTGCTCAAGTTGTGCAGCATTCTATTTGATGGCATAACAATGGATCGATTTGAGCTTGGTGAAAGCACCATACATAAAGACAAAGCTGATGTATCATGTCATACCACACATCCTGCCTCAGTCGAAGAAGGTAATTACGAGAATGACTCGTCACACGCCTACCTTGATAAGCAGGTGCCGAGGAAGGAACTCAGCCGAGAGCTCAACATGCGACATCTTTGTTTCCTGACACTGGGAAGCGGTATTGGAACTGGTCTCTTCATTGGTTCAGGGAATATCCTCAGTTCTGGTGGCCCTGGATCTTTGATGATTGGTTTCATACTGCTTGGACTCATGGTCATTACAGTGATTTTTGCCGTAGGTGAGTTGGTGGCTACATTCCCTTCTGCAGGTTCCTACTCTCATATGCTGTCAAGATTTGTTCACCCATCGTTTGGGTTCGCAGTCGGAGTGGATTACTTGATGACATGGCTGATCATTTTTCCCACTGAACTCACGGCTGCGTGTATGATTATACGGTATTGGGACAAGGATGAAGTGGTTCCCAAAGGTATTTGGGTAGCATTGATTGTGGCAGGTGTCCTAACTGTGAACATGTTTGGTGCACGAGTATTTGGCGAGGTGGAAATGCTGACTACGACAATAAAAATGCTATCCTGTGTCGGGTTTATTATTTGTTGCGTCGTTATCGTATGCGGTGGAGCGCCAAATCATCATTATATTGGAGCAGGTACTTGGCATAATCCTGGCGCGTTCAACAATGGATTCAAAGGGTTTTCAAATGCGTTTGCTTTTGCCGCACTGGCTTATGGAGGCACTGAAGTGATTGGTGTGACGGTGGGTGAAGCGGGTAATCCACGAAAACAACTACCTAAAGCATCTAAGTTCGTGGTATACCGTGTCATAATTTTTTTCATTTTGTCGCTTTTTATGGTGACATTGCTTGTTCCTTATGACGAACCAAATCTGGTCGGATCGAGTTCTTCGCCGCGTGCCACCCCATTCGTGCTCGCGCTTAAACGCGGAAAAATTCACGCACTCCCTGCTATATTCAATGCCGTGATCTTGCTTTCTGTTGTCTCGGTTTCAAATACAGCTGTGTATACTGGAAGTCGTCTTTTGTACTCTATGGCAGAGAGCGGTTTTCTACCCAAGATCTTCATGTATTCTGACCGTAAGGGACGTCCTATGGCCGGATTTGCTCTTCTATTTCTCTTTGGACTTCTGGGCTTCCTGGTGTATTCGAGCTCAGAGGATGAGATATTTTCATGGCTGGGAAGCATTTCCGGCATGTCAGTAATTTTGCTCTGGATGTGTATCTCTCTAGCGCATGTACGCTTCCGATATGCGTGGAAAAAGGCTGGATACCGTGTGAGTGACTTGCCATGGACTTCACCGCTTGGGGAATGGGGCTCATGGTTTGCGTTGATTCTCAACATCCTTGTATTGATGGCCACATTCTACATTTCTGCATTCCCTATTGGAGAAGCAGAAATGGATGGATATGAACGAGGAAAGGCATTTTTCCAGTCGTATCTATCCGTGGTGATCATTATAGTTGCTTTCCTTGCGCATAAGCTTTTCACTGGCGCACGTTTTGTGCGCATCCATGAGATTGATTTACATACAGGCCGTCGCGATCCTCACATGGACTCTGAAACAGAGCCTGAAGTTCGGGCTGACTACTTGAAGCCACGCTGGAGAAGAATTCTCGAGGTCTTCTTTTGAATAATCACGCATATCACTTGACGATATCGTAATTATGAATGTCTAATTACCTACACGTTTTTATGAGCCCTTTGGATGATAAGGGGTTGAATATTGACTGTATCATGTAGCTATCATTACCCCTTATCAACCGTGAAAAAAATCTATAGTGGCATACGAATGAAAGGATTTGAAAGGCAAATTAATCTAGAAAAGCGGGGAACAAGAATCTTCCCCATAATTTTAGTGACATGCAGAAATGTGATTGGAGCATACACTATCAGAAGCTAGATTGAGATGTTCCGCAATATCGGGTTTATTACAAAAATCACAGATCACACGCATGGAAACAAATGGTTGCAGTGTCCGAATGAGGTCTAGTTGAAAATGGTGAGCAATTCACGCGGGGAATGGCGCGTTTTGATTTAGCAGGCTGCAGGAGGAATTCCAAAGGATGCTGGAAATACAGATAAGAACCAGATTATGCGTCTCTATCCAATGCATAATAAGAGGACTTGCTCGAACGGTATACCCCAGACTGTTCACTGATACCCTTCGCAAATGACCGTTCTGGAGAGCTGGGTCAACAGTTTTAGGCGTGCGCCAGAACAATACACCGCAGACACTTCATATGCGGACAGCATTGATACTCATATGGCAGGAAAGCCAGAGGTTTTTGAGAAAGAAAAGCACGAAAATGCGAAACAATTCTACGAAACAGATGACCACAGCGTGATGGCCATGCCGGAAAAATCTGCTCTAAAACGAACACTAGATAGCCGGCACGTCCAGTTCATTGCACTTGGTGGCGGTATTGGAACTGGTCTTTTTATTGGATCTGCATCAGAACTTGCAAATGGAGGACCAGCAAGTCTGATCCTCAACTTTTTCATTATGGGTTTCATGCTGATCTGTGTTGTATTCAGCCTTGGCGAATTGGCCTCTGTGCTTCCGGTGTCCGGCGCTCATTCTGCGTATGCCACGCGATTTATCGATCCAGCGTGGGGTTTTGCAATGGGATACAACTACTTTTTGCAGTGGCTTGTCACAGCGCCGATTGAGTTTACTGCAGCCTCCATTATGATTCAGTTCTGGGATACGAAAGAAGTGGTTCCTCGAGGTGTTTGGATCGCAATTTTTTTCATCGTGCTACTCGTCATAAATTTGTTTGGGGTGCGCGGCTATGCCGAGTTTGAGTTTATTGCTACGCTGATCAAAGTAATAACAGTCATTGGTTTGATTATCGTGATGATTTGCATTGATTGTGGTGGTACGCCTAGCAATAAGTATCTAGGTGCTGCTACATGGCATAATCCTGGTGCATTCAACAACTCTTTCAAAGGCTTTTGTGCATCATTTGCTGGTGTAGCCTTTGCTTTTGCTGGGTCGGAGCTTGTTGGTCTTGCTGCCGCGGAGACAAGGGAACCACGCAAGGTGTTGCCCAAGGCTTGTCAGCAAATCGTGCTGCGCATTATTTTGTTCTACATCGTTTCGCTTTTTCTGGTGTCATTAATTGTGCCCTACGATCATCCTAAACTTCATGACGACAGTGGCTCTTCTTATGATCCAAAGCAGTCACCATTTGTGATTGCATTGCAGATTGGACAAATCAAAGTACTTCCACACATTGTCAATGCAGTCATCATTCTCTCGACAATTTCCGTTGCCAATGCAGCTGTTTTTGCCAGCAGTCGTACTCTTCTCGCTCTCTCCGAACAAGGGTTTGCACCGAAGTTTTTCCAGTACGTTGATCGCGCTGGGCGACCTCTCCCCGCTGTGATTTTGACGTTGCTTTTCGGTTTGCTCGGATTTCTCATCTACTCAACGCAAGAATCCACTGTTTTTTCATGGCTCCTGGGCATCAGTGGCTTGGCTGTTATTTTTGCTTGGGGATCTATCTGTTTATGCCATATTCGTTTTCGAGCAGCGTGGACGCGCCAAGGCAATTCACTTGCGGAGCTTCCATGGACTTCGCCATTAGGCATTATGGGGTCGTACAGTGGCTTGTTCATGAGTTTGCTTGTGCTGATTGCTTACTTTTACCGTTCAGCCTTTCCAATTGGCGAGGGCAAAATGACTCCCCAGGATCGCGCCTACGCCTTTTTCGAGAATATGCTGTCGCTGGTGATTGTGCTTGTTTTCTTTCTTGCCTATAAAATCTATCACCGAACAAGACTCGTTCGAATCGAGGACATGGACTTGCAAACCGGACGTCGTGAAGCCGTGCCTCTTGAAGTCCTCGAGCAAGAGCGGGCTGAGAAGCGCTCTCTTCCTTTGTACAAAAAGATCTTGTCGTTCATTTTTTAATGTGCGCACTCTATCGCTGTACCCTTGCGCCCACTCTTGTATATTTAGCCCTGTAGTAACGTGGGGAAACCCTGGAAACGGAAATTATGTGCGCCCATATTTTGAGTGTCCCGCATCGAAAATAACGCGTGCAATACCGGCTCGAGTTGATCCACTCGGTTCATGGGTGAGCGATTAGTCAGAATGTTGCTGCTAGATCAAAGACGCGCGTGCATCGAGTGAAATGAAAGAAGAGCGCGTTCGTTAAAGGGCCTCGGATGTTGTACTATGGACGGAGTTGAGGAGGAGTTTTTCCATCAATTGCTAGACAGTCTCCCTGGCCCATCTTCATCAGCTCGTTCAATCCGAAAGGCACCGCATGATGCGTTTGCAGATGGATTGAGTCAGCAGTTGCCGTCGTTGACAAAGACATGTTCTGAAGAAGATGTGCCTGTCCTGAACCAGCAGTCGCACCGCGCAATGCTAGCGACGCGAGCATTTTCTCGCGCACGCGTCGTGAAGGTTTATGCCAATGAATATTCGGGTATCCGCGGCATTCAAATCGAAAAAATACTGGAGCTAGACATCACGCATGGTTTGATACCGTCGACCAAATGCACTTCCCCTCTGAGCCAAAGCATGTACTTCCAGCCGGAATTGCATCATTTTCCGGCCGTGCGTGGATACGCGCGACTTCGTGATCAATGGGAATCTACGTTTGTTAAGCCAGATGATACAGTCCATTTGATAGGCGAATGGGATTCCGAAGACGGTGTGCCATGCATGATCCTCTCAACATTTTCGCACTCTTCGACAAAAGAAAGTGCGCGCTTGCTTGTTGTTCATCCAGATGTTATTATATCGTCCTCTCGACTTGCCAGCGTGGCATCATGCATGCGAAAATCGATGCTGCAAGAACGAATTCGATCACCGACCGAATCGACATATGTCGCTGTCTTGGGTACGATGGTGCACTCGTTGCTGCAAGCATGCTTGACTGGAAGCATAGATCCCATGCACGAGAGCCCGGCGCCTTCGCCGGAAGTGTCAGCACCGGCCAAATGGGATCGTATAGGCAATTTCTCATGCGCATTTATAACAGCCGAGATCGAGCGACAGCTTGAAGAGGCTCAGCAGGCTCTGGTGCTAGTCGACACGAAGACAGACACGGCAAGGAGGGATCTTATTGCTGCCGTTCCGTCCCTTGTACGCTTTGCCGAGACTTTTCTATCCTTTCGCGATGACTCCAGGCGCAAGGCTATGGCTCAGATCCATGACACTCGCATGAATGCGCATATCCGAATGTGCATTACACGCATCATTGGGACTGAATCGGATATTCTTTGTCCGATGTATGGTCTGAAGGGACGCTTAGACCTGTGTCTGGAAGCAGAGATCGAAACGTCGGCCGGTGTTAGGAAATGCATCCTGCCAATGGAAGTCAAGACGGGTCGTATTACTTCAAGCATGGAACACACTGCGCAAACGAGCCTTTATACGATGATTCTAGCCGACGCGTATGGTGTGAGCGTCGACTATGGACTACTTTTTTACGTCCAAAATAGTGAAATACGACCCGTTCACCGCAACACAAAAGAAGTCCGAAGCTTGATCATGGCGCGCAATGAAATGGCTTCGTTTAAAGTCCAGCTTGCGCTCCTTCCTTCTCCAACAGAAGGTACCATCGACATTTTACCCCAACAAAGCCTAGACCCTGCTCATGTGTCCGCACCTTCCGAACCGGCTGAGGTGCCCACACCTGCTTCTGAAGACAGCTTTGAATTCGATCTCACAGAAGCTGATCTAGAAGACTTAGCGTGTGATGTAAGCCCGCGATTTCTTCCAGCGACGATCGACAATAAGTACAAGTGCCAGCGGTGTTATTCTCGCGACTCGTGCATGTTGTATCGACGCGCTGTCGAACATGTCTCGGACACAGAGTCGCCCATTGCAGACTTGTATGCCGACTCGACGGATCACTTGACACCTGAGGACATGGCCTTTTTTGCGCACTGGGATGCGTTGCTTTCGCATGAAGAGCGTGGGCTTCTGCGTTTTCAGCACGAACTTTGGACGATGCCTGCCGACGCCCGTGCCGCCACGGGACGGTGTGTGCCGAATCTAATGATGATACGAAAGATGGATGGCTTGTGTGCATTTTCCATTCCGGCCTCGAAAGTCGCTTTCATGCCTGAAGATGTTGTTTGTATTGCCGTACAGACGCCGGTAACAGCGTTTCTTCTCCGTGGACGTGTTGAGGCATCCACGAAACAGTTCCACGTGCGACCTGAGTCTTCGCTGGATCTGGCGCTTACCCAGTATGAGTCTCAGTACGGGAAGCCGCAAACATTTCGTGTAGACTTGGATGATATCATGTCTGTCATGGGCGTGCCACGCTATAATCTTGCGTGTCTGTTCTACAAGCAGGTGACGCCGCAAATCACCATGCTTCGCCGCCGTGTTGTCCATCTGGATACGCCGCAATGGACATGCATCGACGACAAGATGGCTGCTTGTGTCCAGCGCCATGCAGCCAGTTGCAATGCAGATCAGCGCCACGCAATAGAGCGTGCTTTGTGCGCGCGTGATTATACGTTGATCTTGGGCATGCCAGGCACAGGCAAGTCAACGACGATTGCGGTGCTTGTGAGGATTCTTGCCGACTTGGGCCAGCGTGTCTTGCTCTGCAGCCACACGCACTCGGCCGTCGACACGATCGTGAGCAAGCTGCTAGATATACCGGTACTCCGCTTAGGACCCCTCTCACGCATTCACCCACGTGTCCATGCCTGCGCTTTGGCGACCAAGCTGGGACCCCAAGCCAGCGCCGAGGCTTTGGTCGACCTTGTGCAAGATGCACAGATCGTCGCGGCTACGTGCCTAGCGACAAACGATGCAGCACTAGCACGACGTACATTTGACGTGTGCATTATGGACGAAGCTAGTCAAATTACCGTACCGACATGCTTGGGTCCTTTACGACTAGCAGACAGGTTCGTCATGATCGGCGATCACCACCAGTTGACGCCCGTAGTGCGAAATACGGATGCAGCCTCGCACGGCATGAGCGTGAGTTTGTTTCAGCGGCTGTGTAAAGCGCATCCTGACTCGGTGGCTATGCTGTGTATGCAATACCGTATGAATGCTGAGATCATGGCGCTAAGCAATGCGCTCGTGTATGAGGGGCGGTTGAGTTGTGGCAGTAAAGACGTTGCGTGTGCTCGACTAATTTTTCCCAGCTGCGATCAAAAAAAAGACTGCGCCACGGACAATGAAGTGGGCATTGCAGCCATGTTGGAAGCAATCATCGATCCCTCTCGACCATGTGTGTTTGTCGACACAGACCCTGTACATGCTGAGGAGTCTCGGACTGATACACTGGTAGAAAATGAGGCGGAAGCAGCGTGGGTGGCGCGCATAATTGACGCACTTCGGCAGGCCGGTGTGCAAGGGACAGATGTCGGTGTTCTGACGCCGTACCGACAGCAGAGCAAACGCCTTCGAGATGCATGCGCTAGCACGGAAGTATTGACAATTGACCAGGCGCAAGGGCGCGACTGGCCTGTAGTGCTTGTGTCGCTCGTGCGATCAAATACAGCACATGTGGCCGGTGAATTGCTGCGCGACCGGCGGCGTGTGAATGTGATGGTAACTCGCGCAAAGACAAAGCTTATTTTGGTCGGTAGTCAGTCGACTATGGCGGCGGATCACGCGTCGCATTCGCCCATGCGAGAACTGGTTCGATTGCTGGACGAGAAGCAAGTGATTGTCTCCCTGCACAAGGAAGCGAATAAGAGCATCGATATCCCAAGCCGAATATCGCCACGCCGGCAACGGCCGGTGAAAAAAGCTCGAGGAGTGCTAGTTCGTCGACCTGTGCTTACAGAGGTGCTCCATGAACACGGCCTGACAGATGAATAGCAGGGTGCAAGGCAGACGAGGGCAACATAATAGGGAGAAGGGGGTAGGGAAGCATGAAGAACAACATGTTTGTACATATATACTATTATACATAGGCATGCCCATGTCAATGCCTGCTCGTTCGCACCTAGTTGTTTTCTCCCAGACACTACATGCCCAGCTGTTGAATCTCTTCTCGGATGGCTGCACACTTAGAGCGAAGGCGCTCAGTGGCTTGACGTCTTTCGGTAAGTTGATGCCGTAAGAGTGATTGCAGCGAGGCCCGAGCTTCAAGGGGTCGCATTTGATTCAAAAGATACTGGAAGTTGATGACGACCGTCTCCATATGATGCAGACGGTCTTTGAGATGCGACGAGGAAATGAGTGTCGTCTGCCCTTCGGTATGAGGCATTGGAACCTCCACGTCGTATGGTTGGATGGGCCGCAGCAAGTCGCAAACCAATTCAAAATAGGTTTGTAAGAGCGTGTGAAGAAGCGTCTGAAGCACTTTTGACCGGTCTAATTCGTGACTCGCGGGGAAAAAGCGCGGAATTCCTAGTTCCTCCAACGATGGTGTGACATCTGGGATAGGCCATCGCTGTCCGAACAGCTGGTAGCCACCATCCTGCTCAATCCAGTCTATGCGAGGCGGGGAAAGCTCTCGTTCCAAATCCACATTGGGAGGCACAAGCTCTTTCAAGTCAGGCACATTTTCAACTGCACTTTTGAGAATAGCATTCTGTGCATCTAATCGACCACGCGCATCCAAGGATGACCAGTCAACGTCGCCTTTGTGCTCCTTCAAGACGCCGAACCAAGCGAGATTTTGCTTCGTAAATAGTCGGTAGATGAATGGCGGAGGCGGAAAGACAGAGGTACTTGCTAGTGCCTCCGATGCCGCAGGCGCATTGCCGGCTGCTTGGCTATCCATGCAAGCGGCGGGATGCGACAGCGAGGGTTCTGACAGACACGCACGTCGATGCAGGGACTAGCAGCAAAGCCCGCGACGGGTGGTGTTGGGACAAGATGGACTCCACTTCCCCCCGTACGTGTGTATACAACGCGCACGCCCACCTAACCATCATCCACGCGCATGAGAAGACGACGCTGCTGGACGGCTGATCACGTGATAAACGCCACCCTTTTGCCCCAATCTTGCTTTGGGTAAGGGCGGCGCAACCAGAGGAGGGAGGCGAGACGAGACGAGCAAAATTGGACGGACATCCACATTGCCAAGGGTCTTCGCTAAGCGTGCGTGAGGTGACGTTGCCCTCCCAGCGAGACGCAGCAACATCGGTCAATACGACTTGGACGCTCCCACCGCTGGACGAGTAGGCGCGTCTGGCCGCGATGCAGCCGGATCGCGGGTTCTCGTTGAGCCACCAGAAGGTGGCATTAGAACTCGCTTTCAGTGGAGTCCTCGCAGGGTATACGGAGCTAACGATTGTGCCGACGAATTCGGCTCTCCGACATGTCTACCTTCATGCACGATGCATGGATATCCAGCGCGTGCAAATACAAAACCAAGATGCTGCGTTTGAGTATGCGGATCCTATGGCTTCACTAGAGCTCCTCGATATACATGCGCACGCGCAGATGAAGCGCGAACTCTTTTCCGCCGCGAGTCAGGGCGCCGAAGGTGAGCTTCGCATCACACTGCCGGATAGCGTACGGCCAGAGCCGTTAGCCTCTGGTGTCCCGGCGTCAGAGGGCGGGGCCACGGAAGAAGAGTTTGCAATGATCACTATACGGATTGACTATGTGCTAGAAGATGCACACGAAGCGGTTCAGGTGGTTCGTCCCTCAGCCGATGCGCCGTATCGCGTGCCTCATCTGTACACGCGGCCCTTAGGAATGAACAGTTCGCGCTGTTGGGTGCCGTGCATTGATTCGTTGTGGGACCGTTGCACATGGGAGCTCGAGTTCGTTGTGCCCCGGCGGCTTTCGGTGAATACCGGCGACTTGGACGACGATGCTCCTGAGGTGTTTGTCGTTTCGTCCGGTGAGCTCACTGAGCATGCTGTGCACCCGCATGATCCTGACAAGTCGGTCTTCTACTACACACAGCAGGTGGCCACGTCCGTGCAACATGTGGCCTTCTGTGCGGGGCCATTTGTCTTGGCGCGGCTCTCGCCCGCAGGCTCTGGCACCTGCGAGGCTTTGGCTTTCTGTCTGCCTGAGCATGAGCACGAGCTGCGTTCCACAACACAGTTTGCTTGGCAGGCCATCGAATATATCAGCAGTGTGTACGGATCATACCCTTTTGGTTCCTTCAAGCTTGTGTTTGTGGATGGCGCGTTGGTCGACTGTCATACGGCGAGTACGCTGGCCGTATGTTCGAGCGATTTGCTTCATCCACCGTCCGTGATAGACCAAGCGTTCGAGAACCGACACATCCTAAGTCATGCTGTCGCGTTCCAGTGGGTTGGCATTAACATTGTGCAGAAGACCTGGGCCGATACGTGGTTAATTCATGGCTTGAGCCAGTACCTGGCGTCCATGTTCTTGCGCTGGCTTCTTGGCAACAATGAATACCGCTTCCGCATGAAAAAAGACTGTGATCGCTTGTGCCTGTGGGACATTGGCATGCCGCCGTTGTACCAGGTGGGCCGTGAAGAACCACTGGACCCCCAGCTACTGCCATTTGTGAATCTGAAAGCGCCACTTGTCCTTTACCTTCTGGACCGCCGGCTTTGTAAGATGGGAGCATCGCTTGGTCTGGGCCGTGTGATCCCGAAGCTGTTCCTGCAGGCAATCACGGGCGAAATGACACAGAATGCTCTAGGCACTCACAGCTTTTTGCGCACATGCAAGAAGGTCAGTGGGGCCGATCTCCGGCTCTTTGTCGATCAATGGATCAACGGGAGTGGCTGCCCGCGCTTCTTGTGCACCGCGACCTTTAACCGAAAGAAACTCCTTATTGAGATGCATGTTCGTCAAGAGTCGCCTGCAGCAATCTACGCGCAAGCGCATCCAGAGGATGCACTTGCGTCAAATCCCGTGTCGCTGTGGGAGGGCCAAATGACAGTGCGGATCCACGAGGCCGACGGCACGCCGTACGAGCATGTGCTTGACATCAAGAACGAGCACCAGCGGTATGACGTGCCATTCAATACCAAATACAAGCGTGTACGGCGTAATACCAAGCGATTCCAGGCTCGGCAGGCAGCGGCCGCTGCGGCCGCTGCAGGCGATGAGGATGCTGCTGAGGCAATCGGCATGATCGATCTGGGATTTGGACTCGGAATGTGGGAGGATGAGGACGAGCGGAAGCGCTGGCGCGTCGCTGATTGGACGGAAGAAGATGAGGCCATCATGGCGTCGGCGCCGTATGAATGGATCCGCCTTGATGCAGACTTTGAATGGATGGCCCAGATTCAGTTTGAACAGCCGGACTACATGTGGGTCTCGCAGCTGCAGCGAGACCGAGACGTGGTGGCACAGCTCGCCGCAGTACATGCTCTGAGCCAGATGCCCAGTCTCATAACAAGCAGCACGCTCACACGAACGGTACTTGTCACAAAGTACTTTTACCGCATTCGCGCCGAAGCTGCCTACGGCCTCGCCAATTGTGCACTGCCGCATCTCGACCTGCTCGGTCTGTTCCATTTGTTCATGCTCTTCCGCACCAGCTACTGCCTCGATGTGCCGCACGAAGGCGACTCGACCTCATTGGAAGCACCGTGTATTCCGAAACCGAACGACTTTTCCGACATGGCCGACTACTTCGTTCGCCGTGCCCTCATCCATGCGATTGCGCGGGTGCGAGACCACCGGGGGCGTGCTTTGGTGATTGTACAACGGTTCTTGATCTACCTGCTCCGATACAACGACAACTCGACGAACCGATTTGTCGATGACTATTATCTTGCGAGCATCATCAATGCCCTTGCAGGCACACTGATCCCTATCGACAGTGCTGGTTACTCGACGCATGCAGATGAGACGTACTCACCAGAGGAGATGGAGCTGCGTGCTGTGGCCATACAAGAAGTCGAGCGTCTGCAGGTGCTAGATCGCCTGGTGCCATCGTACCACAACGTCGTAACGATCGCAGCGCTCGATTTTCACCAAGCGTTGGTGTTTGCAAACTTGCGTCCTTTGGAGCTTGTGCACTTTCTCGAGTACACGCGCGAAGGCAACTTCCCGCCCGTGCGTATGGCTGCATTGAATGCTTTGCTGCTGTTGCGAGGACTTCAGCACAAGGTGTTGACACGGTACTACTTTGCCATCTTGGCTTCGGACGAGGATCACGTCATTCGAATGCATCTCGCTCGTAGTTTGTGTGATGCGCTAGCCGTTGCGATTGCCACAGGTGAGCTTGGCATCACACGGCAACGGCACGAGATGCTACAGGAAGGCGATCCTCTTGGGAATGTGGCTGAGCAAGAAGCCTTGCTCGCCGATGAAGCGGCACAGAACGAGCAGATGATCAAAGTTTTACGTCGCGAAATCGGCCGCTCTGCCTCAGTCCGAGATGGCTTTCTCGCGGCTTTCCGTGCGAGTAAAGACCAAGCGGTTGCGCGATGGGCACTCATGCGGCTGGCCGAGCTCTTGTTCAAGCCGGTCGAAGATACCAAGGTGCCCACGGAACAGACAACAGTATCAGTGCCTGCTGGTGAACAGACAGGTGCGATGCGCATCCGCCTCATGATCAAGAATGCGCCCCAGCAGGAAAAGCGATCGACATCGCATCCCCTTCGTGTGGTGCTCCCTAAAACTGCGAAGCCAAAGAAGCCCAAGGCGCCTGAGCCTGGTCAGGCATTGGGCATGTCGTCATCAGACTTTAGCGCCTGCCGCATGTGCATCCAGAAACTCATGGCCAATAAGCACTGCGAGCCTTTCACGCGACCGGTGGATCCAGTACGCGACGAAGCCCCAGACTACTTTGACGTAATCAAAGAGCCTATGGATCTAAGCTCCGTGTCAAACAAGTTGCAGTCGGGCCAGTACAAAGACCGCTTCCAATTCAAAGATGATGTCGACTTAATTTTCCAGAATGCCAAGACATATACGCCAGACCCGAAAGCCTGGATCCATTACGAGGCATCTCGCTCGGAGTCGGCGTTCCGCCAGCTGTGGAACCGCATCGGCAAAGCGCTGGAACAAGCCGCAGCTCGTGCCGAAAAACATTCCACCGACGACGTGGACGAAGCTTCTGCACCAAAACAACCACCATCAGCAGCAGCAGGAATCCTTCCTACGTCTGTCTCTACTACTGCGCCTAACGGTAGTACTACATCCGACACTTCTGATCCCGTGTCTTCAGCACCTCCACCGAAGAAAATTACCATCAAGTTGAATGTCGGTAAGGGCGAGAAAAGAACAGCTAGTGAAGCGCCACCTCGGCCTACACTGAAAGTCAAGCGACCACGTGCTGAGGCTTCATCGCCGCCGCCACGACCACCACCGGCAGCAGCAGCAGCAGCAACAGCAGCGCCAGGTGAGCTCGAATCATCTGCAAGCACAAAACAGTCATCCGCCGGTGTCAAATCCTCCACCAGTGCCAAGCCGTCGTCGAACACCTCAAAGTCATCAGCCAAATCCAAGTCACAAAACAGCACTAAACCGTCTGCCATAGCCCCATCTGCGCTTGAACCCAAGCAGGAACCGATGGCGGAAACCATTGATCCCGACAAGGCCAAGTCCGCGAGTGAAGACCCGGTATTGCCAGGAGAACAAGAGACGCCACTTCACATGAAAAAGGTCCGCTCCGTATTGCAAGCTATTTACAGAACCAAAGAAGCAGCGATCTTTTACTACCCCATTGATCCTGTGCGCGACAACGCTCCTACGTACTACGAAGAAATCAAGTATCCGATGGATCTGAGCAAGATCGATCGAAAGCTCAAGGCCGGCGAGTACAAGACGATGGGTGACTTTGCTGCGGACATGCGCCTTATGTTCGCCAACTGTCGGCAATTTAATCCGCCGGGCACAGAGCCGGCCATCATGGAGCAAGCTGTGTCGCGTGTATGGCGGCGGGAATGGAGCCGCGCCATGGTCCGTAAGCTCGAGTACTCTCACAAGCGATCGCTGCAGAGCATGATGGGCCGACTTAAACAGCATCCGACAGGTGGCCTCTTTTTGTATGCTGTGGATCCTGTGGCTCTTGGTATACCGACATACTTTGATGTGATCCCCCAGGAAAACGCGCGTGACTTGACGCTGATCAGCGACAAGCTTCGCTCTGATCGATACGATAGCATTGACGCACTCGATGCTGATATCCAGTTGATGCTTTCTAATTGCTTCACTTTCAATGCAGGGAACGAAGTCGTGTGCGACATTGCTCGGGCATTTGAAAAGGTATACCAACAGGAGTTGCGCGCCTTGCGTAAAGCCTATTCATAACCATCCTTTCGGTTGTAGAAATTTTTGTGACTATTTTTCGGATTGCAATAGAAGAGTGGATTTACGCCGCTCCACGTGCAGCCAAGCACCGATTTCGTCTTCGTCTCATTCCACCATGCGTTACGCTGCTGTGTTGGTGTTGAGCCTGTGGTTTCTGAGCTTCTGTGCGCTTGTACATGCTCAGTCTCATGAGGACCCGCCTGAAATCAATGTGGCAACAACCTTTCCAAACAACCCATTCAACATTGTGAAGAATGGAGAGGCTACCCGGGTCGTGTTCACCTTCAGTCAGCCCCGCGGTGCTGACCGCGCCGTATCCGTCCGTTCTCTGACAGGAGCATTCCTCGACCCGGCGCGCCAAGATGGACACAAAAGGCGTGTTCTGCGAAACATGACAACACGAGTAATGCATGATGACATGCTCATACAAATTGTGGACGGCAAGCCATTGCAGCTGCCATTCGATGTGTACTCCGAATTCAAGCCGCAGAAACTTGACGTTGAATTCCGAGCTATGGTCTCTGACAGATCTTCATCAAACAATTACAATGTCCTATTGTATCGCGGCTCCGTCACAGTGGAAGAACCCCCGCAGAGCCTCTGGGATTGGCAACTTCTCTCGGTTTACGGGATCGTCCTTGCCCTGCTCGGTGGTATCGGCTACTGGATCTACAACGCCTACATTGTTCCTATGCTACGTACAAAGACTGTGCCAACAAAACGTCGAGATGCCAAGACGACTCCTGTCGCTGTGAGCTCCAATGGTAAGACCTACGACGAGGACTGGATCCCTGAGTCACTTCAAAACCAGCAACAGCGTCCGCGTGCCCGCAAAAACCGCAGCAGAAAGTAGACCTCAATGATACATGGTGCGCATTTTATTCCCACCTATGACTGCCCGTTGGGATAGTATGTGCTTGCTGTCAACGTAGCGGTGAAGAAATAATAGTAGAACAAAAAAATGACATGGAGCAGCAACTGAAGGTGCGCACACATGATTTGAGAAACTATCTATGTATCTACTGAGGATATGTGAGTCTTTAATCATATTGTATTTACCAAACAAAGTGAGATCTTCGTGCAAGATTCCTTGTAAAAAGATATATGTGGATTGGTGCAAGGGGCGAGAAATTGTCAAGTCGCCATGTTGTCTTCATTGCTTAAGTTTGCCAAGACCAATACTATTCGCATCAGAGTTGGTGGCAAAGTAGACATTTTTCAAGAACGCAGCGCCTAGTAACCAGTCAGCACCGTCCATAGTTGATCCTGTAGAAACAGCACTGATACAGGTGCCTTTCAAGTTGTTCGGGTCCTTCGGTGCGAACAACAAGTCGCGGGCATCCATCGAGTACGTATTTCCCGAAAAAGTAAACGAGAGTGTCTTGCTTGTTGTACATGGAATGGTGTAGCCGCCTTGACCATCTGACTTGGCTCCCGGAATAGCATCGTGGATCTTATCGGCAGCTGATTTGGGGGCAACAATCAACGACGTGCCTGTATCGAGCACAGCTGTAGAGCCACCACTCACCTGGTCCGAGTCGATCGACACACTGTCAAGCGACACAGCCCAGTAACCATCCTTTGACTGGTTATCAAGCTGGTTCAGTGACCCGTCGATCTGAGACTGATCTACACCACCGAAGGTAATCTGGCCTTTGTTGCCTGAGCTTCCTTCGGCTGCACGTCCCAAACGAACACCAACAATCGGTTTGTTGATCTTGTTTCCCTGGGCAAGGGCATCCACGATCGTCGGTTTGCCTGTAATACTCAGACTCTTGCCGCCTAGACCAAGAAGGCCATCGAAAGGAATCTTGTCCGCGCCAAAGTCGTCTGATTCCGAGCTTGCAATACCAAAGGTGTAGCTGTCGAGAGAAAGTCCTGCAATCTGAAACGAATCTGTAGCAAGCGCAACGCTAACAGAGCCGGTACCATAAGAAATTTTGTATTTGTCATTCGTGGTCTTGAGTGACTGTGACACAGATTTTCCGAGCTTCTGACGGTCTGACGACCCGCACTCATTGCATGATGTGCCAGTGACCCAAGTGTCAGAGGATCCAGAATCCACAAGCATCTTGAACTTCGTATCAGAGGATCCAATCTGAACCTCGACAAAGTAGCCTACGTCATTTGCTTCAATAGCCAAGCCCTCTGAATTTCGAGCAGAAGCACCAGGAGCATTTGTCACTGAGTACGACTTTTGCATTTTGGCTTCCATCGACGAGTATCCATCATCATCGCGAGGTACCAGGTCGGGCTTGATGCTCTTCTCTGTGGTTTCGTATCGAGAGTGACGTCGCTTGGGCTTCGGATCTTCGAATGTTTGTGACTGAGGTCGACTCTTGATTCGCGGGGGACGGAATTCGAGCATGGCATGCGATGACCCCTGAGCTTCATTATTCACGCTCGATTTGCGACGTTCGATAGACGCTTGAAGCTCGTCATCCGATGGTGCAGAAGTGCCTTGAAATTTTGCTAGACGGCGCTTGCTGCGGTTAATGTGCTGCTGAAGTTTTATCCACGGGTGCACAAACTGTTCACCTTCCTCCTCAAAATTGGAGGAAAGCAGCAAATGGACCATGCCATTCGACTTCGTGTCAGTGGAATTATCGGAGCTCATAGGTACTGCGTTAGCGAAAAGTGGCGCAACTGATGAGGATCCTGTAAGGTCATTCAAAATCACATGCAGAAGCACCGAAATCCCAACGAAAAAAGAAAAGGTTCCTGGACGAGTAAGACGAAACAACATCTGTGTAATCAAATGGAAAGCTGTTGTCACGTTAGCTAATATGCGAATACCTGAGGAGGAACGAGCGGATAAAGTCAGTAACAAAGGAATGAATGTAGTTGTTTAGCGCTTTAAGAAACAAAGGATGTTAGAAAGGGTGCACACGCAAATACGAAAGCACACTTCTTGAAGATCCGTTGGGACTTGGGAAACAATGTAAGGAATGTAAGTGGTGGGTGAGAGAGGTTCAGAGGATCAGCCTTGTGCTTCCGATTTCATAGTCGAATTCGACACGCGCGTTTCCACTCGCTTGACCCGTGCGACCGTATGAAAGAATCATTTGTGCAATCATATCCGTTCAGAGCGTCTAAGTCATCCATGATGTACATATGGACAGAACAAACATCTATGTGACATGGAGGACTTCAAAAAAGGAATTTTCCTAGTGGCTCAAAAAAAATGAATTTGAGATTCTCGCTCAACATCCAATCGCGCAGAAAACCTGTCCTCGCTTGTCATGGGGATTGCAAAGCCAGGCCTAGCAGTCCTTTTGGTAGCATTCCCGAGCACCAGCATTAGTTCAGCTCGCACGTAAGCTTTTCGGGTGGGATGTCTAAGCATCTACTTTGAAGGTGATTTACACACCATTCACGTTCTATTTTTTTTTCAAATATTCGTATGTAGGATGACAATGTAGTATGTGGATACGCGTTGTATGTGCTGGGGTTGGAGGCGCTTTAAGGGCCAAAATAAATCATTTGTAACACTTATTGTTCCTGCACGCATGATGTCTCCACTTCAACATGATGAGCCGTGCTATCGGCCGAGGCAAAGAGTCACTAGTTCATCAAACGTCCGATAGACCGTTCACCTTCGACCGGCTCTCTTTGCAACCATGGAAGCAGTAGCTCAACAGGTGCGTGTTTATATGCTTCCAAGAATGCTCTGAACTAATGTATGATCAGTTCACAGACTTTTATTACTCGAACTTTGACACGGATCGCTCGCAGTTGGGCTCACTTTACGTATGTGCACCAGAACCATTGCTGACCTGTACTAGCGGCCCCACTCGATGCTCACCTTTGAGGGCGCACAGACGCAGGGTGCGCAAGCTATTGTTGAAAAGCTCGTGGTAAGTAACCGTCTGATATCTGCCATCTAACCAGTCAGAGCCTTCCTTTCCAAAAGGTGCAGCACAAGGTCGACACACGCGACGCGCAGCCGACTGGCGACGGTCAAAGTCTCGTTGTCCTTGTGACGGGCATGCTTCTTGTGGATGATGGTCAGAACCCGCTCAAGTTCAGCCAGGTATGTAATGCGCGCTGTGACTTATGTCTAGTCCTTTACACTACTTCCCGAGGGTGGCTCGTTCTATGTGTTCAACGACATTTTCCGGTACGTGGACTTAACTATGATCCTGGCGAACCAACACTCACATTATGGATAGTCTGAACTATGGCTAGTTGTAAAGTTGATGTCAAGATTGTTTGCTGGTCTAGATCCTCTATGCGACACTGGGCGTTTGTCGAGGATTTCTTTCGCGAGAGTTACACAACCTAAGCTTGACTTCTACCACGTAGTTGTGGCAGCAATAGCAATGCACCAACTTAGTCTGCTAGAAGCTGACCGCTGGCCAATCAGCTATTTTACTTGCTGCAAGTGTCGACACCCATTAGTGTTCTATGCGCTTCTTTGCTTACGTCAGTATCAATCGACACGTCATTTGACCACGGGAGTGCACAGCACATGGGCTGCGCGACAGGACAGGCGGCAATCCAAAGCTGGGTCTTGAGCGCGCAAAAATCAGACGCAAACGCACAAGCCAGTTCTACCCACTTACTACTAGATCCTGAGCAGCATGGGTGTGAATGTGGAAACGATTTCGCCAGGCGATGGCAAGACCTTCCCTAAGGCAGGAGATGTGGTCGACATGCACTACATTGGTACGCTGCAGTCCAATGGCAACAAGTTCGACTCTTCGCGTGACCGTGGCCAACCATTCCGCACAAAGATTGGAGTCGGCCAAGTGATTCGCGGCTGGGACGAGGGTGTGCCCCAGCTCTCGCTTGGCCAAAAGGCAAACCTGATCTGCTCGCCTGACTATGCTTATGGACCTCGCGGATTCCCTCCGAGTACGTGTACAAATTACTGACGATCAAAGTTATTCCACCAAACTCGACGCTTGTGTTTGAGGTCGAACTGCTTGCCATCAACGGTAAGGCATAGGGATCCTAGATAAGCCTAATTCAATTTTTTCTTCTCTTCTGGTGCATACTTGTTTACAAGTTCTATGTCGCGATACAGAGACAGATGGGTAGAAGCTAGCGCCTATGGCTGGCGACACGTCGTGCAGACGTCGGGACATCAGATGTGGCGGGCGGTACGCCCGACGTAGGTGCGCGAGTTGGTCGAGCGCTCCGTTTCGTTTTATTCTTTGACTGTTGCATACGTCGCTCTAGACAAGCATCACAATACCAGGTGCCTTGAGGTGGCTTGGACAAGCCCACGCAGCCGAGATGGAACCATTCGCGTTCGCAGTCGTCGTCATCACATCCGATCATGTCGCCATAGCTCACATTATTACAGAAACAGTACCTCTGATCGTCCGCGTCGTCACGATTTGATCCTGCACTTGAGGCTTTGCTGATCCGGCTGCGGGAGGTGGTTCGTGGCGCATCGCCTTGGGAGGCATGGTCCATTGGCACGGACGCATCCACAACACGACGGCCACTCCAGGTCGCACTCCCAGACGTTGTTTTCGATGGAGCAACTGGCTCCATAGGTAGGGCAGTGCCACGAGTACGAGCGCGATGATGCGTGCGTGCGAGTCGATCGGCATTATTTCCTGTAACGAACAATTCACTTTGCTCGTCACTGCTTTCGCCCTGATCGGTCTCTTCATGGTTGTGATGTCGACTGGCTATTTCACGCCGCTTCGGGTGCGGGTTTGATGCGTTATTCCTCTGCGTTTCTGAGCTTGAACGCGTAGATGACTGCGAAGAGACTGAGTGGGGTGGAACCTTACGCTTCTTGCCAGCCCGAACAGCACTCTGAGACTCCCGTTCGACGCGCGCGCGGCTTGAAGACACATCAGGAAACGGTGCAAACGGGTATGAGGCGGATGCAGAAGCCATATCAACAGGGGGATTCACAGCGCTTGGTCCAGCAAGTGACTCGCCATGATTTGGGAAACCAGAAAGGTCAGATAGGTGTTTGTACTGGGCGCGACTTTCTCGCACATATGGCGCAAGTGCTGATAGAGACGTGAGAGAGCGCAAAATAGATTCAATGTATTCGGTGTGTGAAGCTAGCTGCAAGAATGCGTTAATGGGCTGAAGAAGAGGGTGACCCAGCGAACGTACCATATCACAAGTGTTGACAGCAACGCGAATTTTATCTTCACCGCCCATTTTGTATGCCCGAGCTTCATCAGCCGCCTCTTTGAGTACCAGAAGACGCTCTCCAGGAGATACATCTGGGTTCTCGATCACGGATGCAAGGTGATTGAGCCGGTGTGCTAGTGAGCCCAAGTGAACTGATGCTTGTCAATGAAAAGCCATTTACGCACCACCTAATACTGCATCAAGTTCTCTGAGATCCGAAAAAATTCGCGTGGTTTCCATGGGAAGTGCATCAAGTGCATCAGAATAAGTTACGAGTAGCATAAACAAAGCAAGGTCGTCCTCGGTAAGAGGCGCTTCAGGTACACGAGCTTGGGAAAAAAAGGGGTGAAGACTGTCCAGCGTCCCTGAAATGCCAGGCTGCATCCCTGATGGAACTCCGTACATTCCCGTGTATTCAGATGGCATCATGATATGGAACCAAGAGAAGGTGGTTGAACTGAGCTCAACAGATAAGTCCTTCTCACAGAACCAGGTAGCGAACGCAATCAGAGCCAAGGCACCATATATGCAGGTAGCCCACAAATTGGTTCTCCACATCATGGTGGAGACTCGACATTGACGGCCAATGAATTGCCGCTGCCAGCACGTGTTGACCGCAAGGCACGATCGGCCGAGCAGGCAGACTTTGACGTGGACGAAGACCCACAAAAGGGAGAGAACCGCAGTTCAGCATACGGTCTCACCTCACACCTTTTGGCCATGTCCCTGCCAGACTTTTCTAACGCTGACACGCTCTCGAAGTTCGAGTCGTTCCTGGCCTCGAAGTCGTACATTGATGGGTATGTGACTGGTGAAGTGCGTGCTGTTACCTGCGATGAGCGTCACATGTGCACAGTGGGATGAACCGTGCTTTGGTCCGTGTTGCTGAGCCCAGCGGCGTAAGACACCGCGACTCTTTCTTGCGTTGACGAACACAATTCTTCCAAGCCTTCTGACCAGCTGTACATGTGATGCTCAACAGAGCCGCAGCCGCCTTTTGTATTGTAGTCTGCGTGCATGGATCGGGGACTAACTGAAGACAGTCACGAGCCTTCGCAGGCTGACGTGGCCGTGTATGAGGCCATCAAGTCGCCAGTGGACAGCAACAAGTTCCCTAATGTGTCGCGCTGGCAAGAGCACATCAAGTCGTTCGAGGCTGAGCACGCCAACCTCAAGGGCGACAAGTCGAAGGCGGCTGAGCTTCTGAACTTCGGTGCTGCCGCTGGCGGTGATGATGACGAGGTCGATCTGTTCGGCTCTGACGAAGACGAGGTCGACCCTGAGGCTGAGCGCGTCAAGGCTGAGCGTGTGAAGCAATACGAGGAGCGCAAGGCTGCGAAGGGCCCTCGTCCTCCAGCCAAGAGTGTTGTAACCTTTGACGTGAAGCCATGGGACGACGAGACGGACATGACGGCTCTCGAGAAGGAGGTGCGTTCCATTGAGATGGACGGTCTCGTCTGGGGTGCCAGCAAGCTCGTGCCTATCGGTTACGGTGTGAACAAGCTCCAAATCACGATCGTTGTTGAAGACGACAAGGTGTCCATGGATGACCTGCAAGACCGTGTGCAGGAGATTGAGGACTACGTTCAGTCTTCGGACGTTGCTGCTATGCAGAAGCTCTAAATAGTTCACATTTTCTCTTATTCAATGCTAATGAGTAGCAACATAGCGTTGTTCTCTAAAAACTACACTTCAATCATGTATATTGTGATGACGGATGCTCGATGAGCTAAGGTACTACTACTTCCCATGAGCCTTTAAAGCTGCTGGAGGAAATCAGCGAGACCTCCGCTCCTCGGTTTCGACGGCGCGTGTTTCTGCTGCCTATCTTGTTCCTTCTTTTGCTGAAGCAACGCACGTAGACCAGCTTTGTTATCGGACTGCGTGCGCTTGGATGCGCACACTGCAGACGGTGGTAAAGCTAAACGAGCTGAACTTTGTTCGTTGCTGTGGATAACGGAAATTGGTAGGGCCTTGTGCGATTTTCCAGTCTTTGTCGATACGGCCGCTCTATTGCCAGAGGGCACAGACGGCTTCGACGAGACTTGTGCCCCTAAAGTGGTTCTGAACAGAGGCTCAGAGATGCGACCCGTTAATATATTGGCTTGCTCACGATTTCTGTGTCGTACACTGGGAAATGCACGCGCACTTGGCGGTTTGGTGCGAGTGCACTGAAATTGACAGAGCGTGCATTGCAAAGATGTGCGAGTCGAGTGCATTGACTTTGCATTGCGTTGTTGCCGCCGCGCGCGCCGAGGGCGACTTTTGTACATAGCAGTAGATCCCATGACAAGAGGAACGTGGCATTGCGGACAGATAGGATTGCATAATTTGTACCAAGATGGGAGATATGAAGACGGCGAGCTCTTAGTGATAAAAGATGGACTGGCATACATGTGTGAGTCGTTGCCCCATATCAGCATAAGAGGCCTTCCGAATTTTGCTTCGTCTCCCACCTGTGCCACATGCGGCAAAAGCTGCGTAAATGAAGAAGCATGATGTTGTGACAGATTGGGAGCAATGTGGACGAATGAGCGCGCAATCGCATCCTTCTGCAATGCGTAAGCGATAGCACCATCAGGGCGATGAGTAGCGGCTTCTCGCGCTCCGGCACTCATAGTAAGGCATGGACGAAGTTTTCCTGCACAAAGGTTTCAACGAAAGAGAAAGGCGGACTGCACCAAAGTTCACGGTGAGCCCTGATGAGGCAGGCACGCGTGTGAGTGTAGATGTGGGTGTGGATGTCATCACGTGATCACAGCATCCTCATTCATCCATGAACAGGCGTCAATCCTTCGGAAGAGACGAGTGAACAAGGCTTCTTGTTGGTTCGTTCGCTCGTTCGCTTGTGGCCTCTGCGTGTGTATGAATCAACATGTGGCGAGCACTACGAGGCATCGCATCAGGATTCGTTCACACAGCGGCATGGGCTCGCGTGCCTGCAATGGCGACCATGCAAGTATACCCAGTGCGTACGCTCAAGACGACGCCTGTATGGAATGTGACTCTGCAACAAGCGATGCGTGGGGCGCGACGACCACACCGACCACCAGTTAATCGAGTGCCTGCACTGGAAGGATGTCCCTTCGTGAAAGGCGTCTGTACGAAAATTTTCACGACGAAGCCGAAGAAGCCAAACTCGGCGATTCGAAAAATGGCGCGTGTACGGCTGACGAATGGCCGTACAGTGACGGCGTATATTCCTGGTGAAGGACATAATCTCCAAGAACACAGTGTGGTCCTTATGCGAGGCGGCCGTGTGCAAGATGTACCAGGTGTGCGCTACACACTTGTGCGTGGTGCCCTGGACTTTGGCGGTGTAGTAGGACGGACGACGTCACGGTCCAAGTATGGCGCAAAGAAACCGAAAGAAACCATCTAAGTACATAGGTCTACGAAGTGCGCATGTAGGAAGTGCGATTTGTTTTTATTAGCTCAATATACTCGACCAAAGTGGCGCAACAAGCTCTCGCGCTCGGGCTGGCTGCGCATTGTCTTTTCGATCTCTGTCGAGATGTGACGAACCCATAAATCTCGCTCCAGGACAGTGCGTGCGCGGAACGTGTATTCGGTAGAATCACGACGAGCAAGAGGAGTGGCAGAATGGCCGGACAAGTGCTTGGGTGGATTTGGATCTGGCACAGAACGCACACGCAGAACAAACGAGCACTCCTCATGCGACTCGGAGCTCGTGAGCCCATCGCGGTACAAGCGCGGGAGCCGCTCGTGGACTTCGTGGATGTCATGAGCGCCAGTGCGAAGTGTAGGCGCTTCGTCGTCAAGGAGGTCGGAGGACCGATCGCTGAGTTGGCCCGTATATACATAGGCATCGCGGAGAATGATGGGGCTGCCCTTGCGGCGGTACACGATACCTGCATTTTGACGCGACGAAGATGAGCGCGTGGACGACATAAGCTTGAAACCGTACATGTGGCCATTGCACAATACAAAGATGCGGCGACGGAAAGGGTGGCGCACATTGGTCCGCCAAAACAAGTGCCCACTAAGACTCACTGCACGACACTCGTACATGCGACACCAGTTCCATAGGTACGGCAGCGATAAGAGGGAGACATCTTCGGCTTTTTTGGAGTTGTAGATGAGATTCCGACGGCCTCCGGACGCATTCATGATCATGCGGATGTCCGTCTTGCTTCGGCATCGCCAGTACACAGTCAGCATGAACAAGTGGACGATCCACTCGCGAGCCAGTGCAGCACTCGCACACTCAAAGATGACTTCGCGCCCATTGTCCAAGTACAGATGGAACTGGCGCATGGAGCGCAGTCCGGAGCGATCATTCAGCAGGAAGTCGGGGTCGAGCTGCTCATCGCAAAAGTTAAGGCGCTTTTCGATGGCCGTGCGCGTGCCGTCGTAGTCGTGAACCCATTCGACTTCCGGCATCGACGACGACACGCTGGACTCGCGATTTGTGTGAACCATATGGCGTTGGAGTTCGGTGGACAAGACCACGTTCGTGCCGACATGACCAATCGCACACACTTCGCGCAGATCGATGAATCCCTCACTGAAGCGAATCTGCTGCCATTCACGCGTGCGCTCGTACCTGCTGAATTGTTGGATGCGTTCATAGATCCGCTCTTTTCGCGTTGCGCCTTGCACGGAGCCGAGCGGCACGCCAGCAAACTTGTCCGGCACGCATGCATTGGACTCACGCAGCAAGAAGATCAGTCCATCGTGCACGCTTAGATAGACGCGCGACGTGGCACTGGACAATCGACGCAGGCGGCCCACAAAGCCTTCAACAGCACATGGCTCGCGCAACGCGCATCCGCTGGGATGCAATACTTGAGTCGGATAGTGGTTGTTCATCACGAGCTCAAGCACTGGCGCACGTCGCCGATTCGTCAGCAAGGTGCCGGCGAGGACGTGCCAGTAGCGCGGAGCGCCATCAGCCGTCTCGCTGTACTGGACCCAGTTGTACATTGTGCCAGAGCGCCAAACAAAAGCGGGCTTGAGTCCGCGCGAGCGCACATCTTGGACGAGCGAGGCCCACTGCGGCACCGCCTTGACGAGACGCTCGGCCGCACCTATAAGTGCCGACGCCATATATCCCTCGTATTCTTCGAGTTGTTCGTTGCGGGGTACATCCAGCAGCACGTCATATTCGCGCGACGGACCGCGAATGTCCGGCAGCGGCGGAATGGGAATTCGCACACGCATCGAGATTGACGGCAAATACACAAAGAGGTGGGGAGGCAACGTGCCGCCCATTTCTCGCCAAAGAAGCCACATCCAGTCACTTGAGATGCTGAACGTGCGCGCGTTAAAGATGAGGATCGTCGAGCCATGTCTCCGAAAAGGGAAACGGCCTACGGTGCTCTCGGACCGCGGGCATACAAGGCAAAAGAGTCGGTCCGTCTCTGAATACAAGGATAGCGACGATTCGCCCGGGCGTAGTGATACAGTGTACCGCGGTTTGAGCCGCTCGGCATCGCCCAGCAGACGCCCACGGATACTGGCCTCGCTCCACAGTTCGAGACGCCCAGGTCGCAGGACCACGACGTATTCGGCCCATCTGTACGAGCGGATATCATAGCGCCGGGCCTCGAACTCATCAAAGTCGGTGCCACTGACGTCATTCGATGCCACTTGCACCTTGACGAGCATGCGATCGCGCTTGTAAATCGCAAATGAGTCCGCTTGGACCGGTACAGCTGCGGGCACGGGAGCCACTGTATCGCGAGACAGCACTTCGTCAACAGGCGGGGGCGACAGGTCGCCTTGGCCGACAGGAATCTGATTCGAAGATGTGATGTGGTTCTTGACAGGTAGCGCGGACGACAAGCCAAGAAGGTCGTTGTGTGTCTGCAATGGAGTTTTCAGCAGGTTCACAGACGGCTCCGACCCATTGGATGGCGACGGTGGAGCGTGGACAACGGTCTCGGATGTGATCCGTTCCGACTCTCTATGAACGCGCACGTCTGACGTGGGCTCAGCCTCAAGTGACTCGAGTGACGCCATGGATGCGGAGCGTCGCCGCGGCGGTGCAGGCTCAGGAACAGGTTGGTCTCGTTTCTTGTGTCGATGTAGGTTCAGCCGCTTTTCATGTGGTTTTTTCGTGCCGTCAGACGGATGCTCGTGACGGCTCAAATGCCAGTGATAGCGATGGTGTTTCGTCTCCGGAGATGCGGGAACGGCTGGTGTCGGTGATGGCACCGGAGAAGCTGTGTCGGATCCTAACGGCGACAGCATAACCGCATGCGGCGAACACTCACCAATATGCATAGGGGGACGCGCACCTTGCTTGTTTGAGTGTGCAGGTGACAATGTCTCTGCTTCGTTGGGTATGTGTAATCGGGACAGAGCGTGGAATGCCGAGGTCCCGGAATGTTGGCTGCTCGAAGGTGCCGGCGTGCCGGGCGGCCTGTCAGGCGGCGTATGCATGGCCATGGATTCATCTGCCCCCGCTGGTGCCTGTGGCGCCAGTGGTAAAGGCGCCGATGATGGCTGGCTCACCATGTTGGTCAGTTCGGCCCGCTTCGACACAAGTTCCTGCTCAAGTGCGAGCATTGTTTGCGACGGTCGCCCCACTTGGATCGATACTGGACCCTCGTGTTCCAGTTGAGACCGCGTCTCGTCCCATCGTGAGCGATCCTCGATCTCGTTCGAGTCGCGTTTCGGTGGCAGCGCAAATTTCACGTGTGGTTGCGCACTCCTACTGCGTGACTCCGACGAGGCACGCTTATTCATGGCTGACAGCAATGTGGGCACGCGTTGGTTCCTCTTACTCCGACCACGACGGATGGACGGAGATAACCTAGGCGACAGACGGATGGATGACGGTGCTGATGCAGGATATGCGCGTTCCTCTTCTGGCTCTTCTTCTAACACACGCTCAAAAAAGGTTCTGCCGACCTCGAAAGAGGTGCCCACCATTTTTTGGTGTACGAACGAAATTCCAAGTCTAGAAATCAGTCCTTTTCGCTCTTCTTCCGTCAACTCGACATCTTCGCTAGGTCTGGGCGCTGAAAATGGCGTATCCCAAATGAAAGGCGCGGCCATAGGATGAGGCGACAGTAATCGTCGACGCTGGCGGTTCCGTCGCTGCCACAGTTTGAGTTTTCGACGCAAATAGATCGAGTCTGAATCGTCGTATTGAGTGCGTGATTCTATGCTGGGCGTGATGTTGCGTCCAGCCTGACTCATGGATGTGGCAGGTGGTGCTGGTGGCGGCGGCAGCGCCGAGGGCGGTGGTCCTAACGGCGAAGCCCGTACTGGCCGTAGCGGTGGTGGTGGGGCCGGCGATAGTGGCGATGATGGAGTTAGTGACGGTGGTATAGTTGGCGGGGTAACGGGGTCTGGCGTCTTTGGCGTCATCATTGCCGCATTATCTGCATGTTCTGCTTGGTCTGCGTGTGCATCGTAGGAAGGTTGGTCAGCGACCCAGTCCAGAGGATCCTCTTGAATCGAGGCTAAGTTCGATGGCGATGCGAAAGGAAGAGGCGACAACGATTTCAGTGAGAAGGATGATGTGCTTTGTGTCCGCTTGAGACGCGGGCGCAGAGAACGACGTCTGCCTGATCGACGTTGCATGAACGAGCTCCGTCGGCGCGATAAGATAGAAGGTGCAGCAGAACTCATCGGGGAGGCTGGCACGTCAGGCGACTCTGATGTGGGTAAGATACCACATCTTTCAGCTTCATGGAGCAATGTTTGATCGGACACGGATGTTGCTGGGAGAGGACCCAGCACGACACGCCGAAGCGGGTGATCCGCATGCGAGTAGCAACTAATCTCATAGCATATTTTTCGTGCGTCACGGTCCGATTGCATGCCAATACCCTATTACGAATAGGTCTGGGTATGCAGTGCGGAGCGGTAATGCGCGCCCCTGTTGGGAAATGGGGGAGGATCAACACCTGAACCAAGAACTGTGTGTCAGTGGTGAGGTCGACTCCCCCGTCCGTAGTCAAACTAGCCTGGGACCAACGGACACGCGTTTCTAATACCTGTGCGGTTGAGCCTATTCATGTGGAGAATGCCTCCACTACGTTGGTAAGGGTTCAGCATGGAAAGGAGGACGCAAAGTGAACGCGGTTGGCCATCGAAGAAAGTGCAAATGGGCCCAATTCTGCCCAGATGTACCTACCTAGATTGCAGAGCTACGACGCGGGCGCCATTCGTTGTCAGAAGCGCACGCTCTAGCATACCAAAATTGCCCCCCGAGTGCCCAGGCGCTCTTACGTGTTGACGGAGCCTTTCTGCCCCGTCCATCTCTGTACTGCCGAGAAAGCTTCTTCATCTGTCAGACATGCCACCAGGTAAAAAAGCAGCTCATAAGCAGGTTGTGCCAAACTCGTTCGAATCGTGTATGGATGCAGGCGTTGAACAAGAGGAACGTGGGGAACGTTTTGCCTTAGGCGCCAAAGCCGAACGCCATTACCTGCAGGCTCTGGACCTGTATCGTCGAGCAGCAGGATATGATCCATCTTCTGTGGATGCTTTATATAATGCGTATGTATAAACGTGGGAGGAGTTGACTTATATACCAAGCGCACGCGTTGACTATGTCGTGGGCACACAGTTTGCCTTGCCGCCTCGCGCACACGCCGTGCTTCTTGATGCGTGTGACTTGTACGCAGCGGCGTTAGAACATGCTCCTCTTGCGCAAAATGAAGTACCTTCTGCATCAAGACTGGACGTCTTATCCAACGGCGGATACGCGCTTCACGCGCTTGCTGAGCTTGTCGATGAATGCGGCACCTATGGCTTAGATACGGCTTGTACTTTGGCTGCTCAGCGAGCAGGTGTCAAGCAACTACCACTGCCTGTTGCGTTGTACGCAGCAGCTGCTTTGTGGTTCGATCAGGTGGCTCAGGGACAAGGTCTGGTACTTCATCAATCGCTGGCAGCTGCCACAGCGGCTACGGTCTCAGGTGGCACATCGTCGACTGAGTCGGTCCCTGCGGTACCACCCACATCTTCTTCTCTAGGCGACGAGGACCAACAAGACTCTGTCTTCACGACTTCTCTCGTGGCACCTGCCTCTTTGCTCGAGTCGCTGTATGATCAGATCAACAGCAAACTCGCGCTGATTCCTCATACACAAGACCCAACTTCTCTTGATCAAGTCACAAATGACGTGGGACATCTACTCTCCCGGGCCGAGACATTCGTACAGTCCATGCCACCCGGATACGGTGCAATGCAGAGCCCCACGGGAGCATGGGACGAGCAAATGCACGCTCTTGACATGGCAGCACTCTCTCTGCAAATCATGACCATTGAGCAAGCGACTGAATGGAATGCTTGGCCTTCCTCCCAGGCGCTGCAAGCTATCGAAGACGCCGTGATGGAACGTGCATCCTCAATCCTTGCATCTGCTCCCCCTGCGCAGTCTCTCACTGCCGTGCGTCTTGGTGCCGAAGCTGAATCCCGCATTCAGCAGTATGAAGCAGATGTCTCTCGCTTGTGCGATTTAGGAGACAATGCTCATGTACTTGCGCGAGTACGCGTCCAACTTGCTTCTTGTAGCGATGATGAGGCCTCCTCTATGTGTTCGTCGTCATCATCATCTGCTGAACGCGCTTGGCTTTTAGCAACTTGTGCTGCCAAGTGTGTGCGCGCGGCCGCAGCAGCGTTGGAGACGCCGATTCCACCGATTGGGCGAAGTACCCGCGTATCGACAGGCTGGGCATCGAGAGATGCTGCCAGGGGACTTGTCTCTAACACATCCACGAGCATTACCCGTCATCGTGCATCTATGTACACCGAACTCTCGCGAATCTCACTCACCCGCTGTCATGAGGCGCTTGTTGCTCTCTATCCGCCTGCATCTGAGGCGCGACGCCAGCTCCTAGATCATGCACGCATTTACGCGCGCAGAGCACTTGTCGATGACGGTTTGGCATGGATGTGTCAAACAACGGATGGACCCACAAATCGTGGCCAAGTCAGCATCGCTGCACAAACGCACACGCCACCGGACGGTGGCTGGGAAAGCTTGTCTCAGGATACTGGTATCTTGTTGCAGTACGTGCGTGCGCTATGGAAACGGAGCATTGCTCTGCCAAGTGCCCAAGCAGATCGCGAACTTCACATGGCATTGATTTCCATCTGGTCACTCACGCAAGTGTCCGAAGCGTATCGTGCCATGATATGTGAGCCTGTGCGTATTCAGCACGTGCTAGAGGATCTGGCGATTTTGGACGACTCAGAACGCACGTTCTGGGACTCGATATGGCGAAACATCATCATGTCGCCAGACTACGACCCAATCGACCACCCATGGACGATCGATGCAGCATCCAGCAACACGGCTGCATTCTAAGGCTCGAGTACATTCGCACGCGCCATCCTCATGGGAAAGACCTCGTGTGTGTGTACCTTTATGCAAATGTGCCTCCGGTGTCGGCAGAACTGGGAGCTAAATAACGCCCTTGAATATTCCAACCGCTGCAGTCACCGACACATTTACATAATGCGGCATCAAGGACAGTTTGATTTTTCGCCGCTTTCATGCATGTCCGTCCACGTGGTGAAGTTGCATAGAAGAGAGAATGATAATTTCGAAAGCCCTAAACGGCAGCGGTGCAATCATAATCAGCACGGACAAGACATAGGAAATAGAGCGGAATTAAATTTAAAACAGCACACGTATGATTTTTGCTGACCAAAGACCGATGATTGCTGCTGTTGATTTTCATCCAGCTCACGTCTTTTTGTACGAGGTCTAGTCATAGTGGCTCATGTCACAGCCAGACGCAAGCAAGGTCTCAGAGAGACTTGCACCGCCATCAGTTCAGGACACGCAAAGGATGAAGCGAGCCCGCCCTCCTTCACCAAAGTCACATGCACCAGGCGTGGAAAATTCACGCTTTTCCCAGGGTTTGAGCGCGTCGATGCCATCGTCGGCTGCTGATGCTCACAGCTCAACAAGCTGGAGTCCTTCTTCCAGCCGTCTGCACGGTCTTAGTTCTAGCTCCCCTGACTCTGTTGAGCCCCCACGAAAAGGTCCTCGATTAGAGCCACGCGCTTCCTCGCATGCAGACATAATGTCGGAGTACCAGCCTCTAGCCCCGCACGCCTCTATTGGTCAGCGTCGAGCTCAAAGAGCACCCAACAAAGTTCCAAGCCTGTATTTATCGTCTAAAAGTAACGATCGCTCAACCTTATATGATCATGATGTGCCTGAACCAGCGATTCGCAGTGCACCTCCGCAACAGCGCCAATTCGGTCCCGATGCACGGTTGCCACCTCCCTCATTTCTCTTCAAGGCCAGTGAGCGGGATATGTCCGAAAATGAGGAGCTGCAAAAGCACCGGCATTTGCCATATCAGCAACACGAAATTCACGGATATTTGCCGACACCCGGTGGTACGCCCCGTCTTTTTTGTCCCCAGTACAGTGCGCTCCCATCTCCTGCTTACCACACGTCTCGCATAGACCCTTACGCTGCCCGTTCAACCCGGGAGCGCCACAGTATTCAATACGAGCTGGCACGCCGGGCTTCCGATCCTCATGCTGAAACTGACTTCGGAGCTGCTCGACCTCGTTCGCCAATCTCGAAAAAGGCTCACTTCCTGTCACTCTTTTCTGACTTCTTCGACTCCTTGTCAGACAGTCGAACTCTGAAAGCCACATTAGAGCACCAAATTCGGGCAAGTAATACCCTCCTGCAGACTCTGCAGCGGTCAAGTGAGGTTCTTGAAGAGGCCGTCGACCAACGTCTTCAGCGGGAGACGAAAGCGTGGGAATCACGCTTTATTCAGATGGAAGCCCGGCTGAAGCAAATGGAGGCACGTCTCGATACACAAATGCATGAGTAACGCATACATTCTCATAAAGGACGTCCCTTCAGCCCAATAAATGTCATCATACACCGCATTTAAGGCGCTGCCCATGCGCTTGTGAAGACATTCATATTTTGGTGTCTTTGCTGACCAGATCAACCGCATTGAAAGACCCTATATAATTGTATTAATGTGCGTCACTATCTTCATTGACTGTCGTAGAACCCCAATAGGAAGAGAATCACAAAATACACGCTGGACCTGCTCAGACAAGGCAATGCTGCGACAGCCGCAGACAGGGGGTGGGTGGGTATATAATGGCTCAAGAACAAAGCGCTTGTGATTTGAACGAAAGATAGACAAGGAAGGCTCCCACCTTGTAAGGATGCAGGCGTTCTTCCCCATCGAGCCTGAGTCCTTAGATGCAGCCAATTCAAACGCTCAGGACGACGCCTCTGGCTGCTTCTCCTCATCCGTTACCCCTTCGTCCAGTTTGGCAAGTTGTTCCGGGCTCATGGTGCTGCGAGGTCCATGGTAATGCCGATGTGCATGCGCGACATACCAAATTAAAGAGAGGAATAGCACACCAAGCATAATGACCCAGGAATAATTGAAATTCTTCTCGTCAATTGGCATCTCTTGAGGGATACTCAGAACTGTGCATTCAAATATGGTCCAGAGAATAGCAATTCCATTGATCAGGCGTCCAAAAAATCCACGTCCAAGCGTGAAGGGACCTGGTTTAAACATGACCTCTGGGTGATCTTGAAAAATTTGCCGACAAACAATCGGGATCAAATATGAGATATCCATACCCAACGCAGCCAAAGCGAAAATGGCATTGATGGCATATTGCGAGATGAAGCCAAGCAAACCCAGAATAATGCAGCACAACACAACGAGCCAAACGGCATTAACTGTCGTGCCAGTGCGTTTGTAAATCTTGGCGAAAAAGCCTTTATCAGGAAGACCATGATCACGCGAAAAAGCATAGAAGGAACGCGCATTCGCTTGCATAGCTGTGGTCACAACAAAAAATGCAACGAGACAAACAAAAGGCCAAACAACAAGGAATCCGACCTTGTGCATACGATTCACCATGATTTGTGCCATTGGAAGTCCACCCGGCATGTCATCCACATTTTGATGTACGACGTCGCCGGAGGTGATCACCAACACAATGTTCAGAAGCCAGCCCACCATACCTGTGCCTGCAACAGCTACCATGATAGCCACGGGTGCTGCGATGGAGGCGCGGTGGACCTCTTCTGATATGTGAGCCGTAGCGTCGTAGTCGGTCATAACAAACTGCACAGACAAGAGACCAAACAAGAAAGAAATCGCTGTGCCTCCCTGGCCTTCCCAGCCAGACTGGTTAATGATCGTTCCAAACGTGTAAGAAGGACCCCACATTTCATGCAGTGGTGTCGTAGCAAGGAGCGTGATGATAATAACGAACGTAATGCCAAGGTTCACGATTACATAGCCACTTGTCATGCGCGCCAGAGTTTTTGAATCCAAGGAATTGATGATTCCGTGAATAACAAGAAGTGCATAGTACAAACCAACGGTTTCATGCCTGTTAGCCGCAAAATTACCGTCAGAAATCACATTTGCCCAAGCGTAAATCATTTGAGCCAAACCGTACTCTGTGCCCGCAATACCGGCAATCTGACCAGTCAGGTTCAGCCAACCAGTCACCCATGCCACAGTGGCGCGGTACTTGTGGGGGACCAGAAGGCCACTTGCAGAGTACAGACCACCGGCCGAAGGGTAAGCCGAGACGAGCTCAGCGATGGCTGTGCCTAGAGTCATGTTGAAAATGGAACCCATGAACCAGGCCCAGACCGTGCTTGCAGGACCACCGAGCGTGAAGGGACTAGCAAACGTGGTTGCAATAGAAGAGACAAGACCCATAATGGCGAACGCAAAGGATATAGTTGAGAAGCTCTTGAACTCACGAGCAAATTCTGAACGATGCCCGACACGCTGTGCAAGCGCCGCATCATCGTCATCCAGAACTTCGTCACCGAGATTACTGACAGGTTTTGTGACCACGCGCGGGTTGGCGTCGCCAAAATCGACTTTGTCGTCCTTCTTCACATCGACGGCACTCATGGTGGTTGCTGTGCAGAAAAAAGAAAGTTGCAAAAAATTTAACGACGCAAGGAAAACCGCCTATCCCCCAAACAATGCATTCTAATTTGTTGAAAGGCGATAGATGTAGTAATCGATTCAATTAAGCACATCAATTTGTACATGCCTAGAAAAGTCCCCTCCTTTATGCATAAGACTGATTAGTTGCGTCCAAGTTTTTTTGAATGAAACTTGGCGCCATGCCCATGCAACGTTATATCGCGCGCCAAATATGTGGGGTGTGGCGCATGTATCAACGACGCGTGTCTCTGTACACGTATCACCAGTGTGCACGCTCTTTCTGTCAGTCTGCTTTTGCTCTTCGACAGTATCCACGGACGCAGGGCCAGCAATTTGCCGAGCTGCTCCGCCAGCGCATGGAAGAACAGTTGGGGCGTTCCTCACCACAGGCTAAACCATACCCGTACCGACGTGTTGTACGTCGAGGTCAACCTTTTGTACGAACTGAGTATTCTAAAGCTCGCACTTCTGATCTCATTCATAATGAGTCGCGCGCATGGCAAAATGGGTCCTGGACACAGACACACCCACGTATTGTGCTCGTGGGCTTGGCTGCAGGTGGGGCTGGTGTATACTACGTCTTGCATTTAGAGCAAGTGCCATCGACGGGACGTTGGCGGTTTATGGATGTGTCGCCGATGCAAGAGTGGAAAATGGGCGAGGAAGCATACCAAAGTGTCATGCGTCAATACAGTGGGCAGATCCTGCCCTCTTGGACATCAGCGAGTACTCAAGTGAATAGAGTGGCAAAGCGCATCATTCGAGCATGCGAAGCGATGGATGCACAACGAGCCGAAGGAGCGCCACCGTCGCAATGGACCGTGCATGTGGTTCATGAGCCTCGTCAAAAAAATGCATTCGTGTTGCCAGGCGGGCATATATTTGTATTCACGGGGATTTTGCCAGTATGTGAAAATGACGCAGGTCTCGCGACGGTTATGGCTCATGAGGTTGCGCATCAAATTGCACGGCATTCTGCAGAAAAGATGGCGGGTTCCAAGATCTTGATGGCTGGCGCCTTTGTGTTGAACTTGATAGGCTTTGATATCGGCTTGAGCCAGATTCTGCTTAACTTGATGCTGTCTCTTCCGAATTCGCGCAAGATCGAGAGCGAAGCAGATGAATTAGGCTTGCGCATCATGTCGCAGGCATGTTATGATCCGAGGCAAGCTGTCAGGTACGTTGTTCTCCACTTTTGTTATTCGTTTAGCTAACAATTCCAGGTTTTGGTACGTTAATATGCATTTCTTTCTGACGCAGGCAACGCATGAATGCGGACGAGACTCACGATGGTCGCCTAGCTCAGTCTGCGAAACAATTACTTTCGACTCACCCTGTAAATTCGCATCGGATTGCCAATATTGAAGCATGGCTCCCCGACGCCGAACGTATATACCAAGCAAATCATTGCAGTTCATCAGTCCAAGCTTTGCAAGCTATGCAAAGTGTCGGAAGGGGAAATAACATTTCTACTTCGGTGTCAGCCTAGTAAAGCAATATTAACATGAGAATGCTGCATGTCTGACGAATTCCCTGCGAGAATGTCAATGCTCGAACTGTAATAGCAGTTCTCCCGTTCTTATGGAATTGGGTGACGAAGATGCTCTAACAGATCATCGATGGGCGGGCGACGAGCAGCAGAGAGCTCAAGAAGACGAGGAAGCCAATACGGAAGGAACGTTTTCAGGAACTCAGATGCTTGCGATGCATCCACTTCGGAAAGTTGTGCCCAGGTCGGCAATCGATCAAGCAGAGATTCTTTGGCAGGCCCGTGCATAAAGGGGAAATCATGCAGCGGAGGTTGGAAATGAGCAGCTTCAGGCCAGTCTGACTCGTCTCGTGGGAGTCCCAGAACCTTGAAGATATCGCAAGCAAGTGTGATATCGCCGCTGGACGAATCGAACAGGGTGGCTCGATGGTACACTCGCGGACGAAGACGAGACAACTCCGGGTGTGTGGGGCGGTCAGGGAAAAGCTCGCGTTCCCAAGGCAAGAAGTCGGCGCCAAGCGACTGTACTGGTTCTTCATCCAACGAGGTAAAGAAACCTGCCAATACAGTACCGAGCGACCACATGTCCGCTTGGAATGCATTGTAGCCATTTTGTGGCGCAAAGAGCAGTTCCGGTGCACGAAATGCACCGCTACCAACATCGCTGATGATTGCACAGTCGGTGCTACCTTCAGATGGACGGCGACCAAAAGGAGGCGTCTCGTGCATACCGACTTCCCAAGCTACGCCAAGGTCAATTAGTTTGAGCGTGCCATCTATACCAAACATGATATTGGATGGCTTCAAATCGCGATGCGCAATCTGTTCGTGGTGCAGATGTGCAACAGCCTCGACAAGTTGTCGAAGAGACGACAAGACAAATGAGGAATACGTTTGAAAGCCAAGGACATGCAGCCAGGGTTCATCCTGCTCGGCTAATTCAGCCATAGATAACGAAGAGGGACGTGCACAAGTACTGTTAAGTATGTCAGGCAAGTGGATGGGATAAAGTGGCATGACCACATTGTAAATTGTGGTAAAATGGTCAGGCGAATCAGTAAATACAGCAAGAAGCAAGGCTAGGTTCATATGCCGAGTACGCTGAAGCAGAGCAACCTCACGCTGCACATTATGAGGTGCGCTCTGGACGTCAATATCCACTTGCTTGATGCAGACAAAATTCGGCACACCACCTTCCCGCTCCATGATACGTGCTCCATGCATCGGTGCTTTGTAAACGGATGAGCAAAGACCATGTCCTACTGGCAAAAGCATTGCAAAATCATCGAATCCGGCGTCGTCAAGCCTAGCTAGTCGTTAATACGTCATGATCGACACGTACCACATGTCCCCGCCACCAGATGAGCGCTTGACAAAATATTCATCTAGAAGAGCAAAGAAAGCCTGCTTATCTGATTCAGAGAACCGAGAGAATTCAATGTGCGTTGTACCGCTGCTACCTGCGCCTGTAGAGAAAGACGCATGCGTTGCTGCCGTTGTCGGTGTCGATGCGGTTTCTGAAGACAAAGACCGAGTTGACTGCGGCGGCGGTGGCGCTTGAGATGCCGTTGGTGAGGACGTGTAACTGGATGAAAAATCAGGTTCGTGTCCTGGCGGTGGTGGTGGCACAGCTCGAGGGCGCGGCTGAGTCTCCATGGCACCCATAGCACCGCCGCCCGACCGAAGACTCGCTAGACGCTCTTCATACGACATGTTGCGCTTCTTGCCAAACGATTTGCCGAATGTTTTTTCGCTATGAGCAGGCATATGAAGCTTTTCTTCTCCCCATTTGTCGAGCTTGTTGTTGACATCGTGACGCCACTGATCCCAAGGCGCCATGATTGTAGAATGATCACTCGGAAGTCTAGGTCGTCGCCCTCGCGCGTTTCTGTGTCTCTCCGTGCCTGAGCGAAGCTCTGACAAATGCGCTGGGTCTTTTGTCGCGTGCACTCCACTCTTGTGGCTGGGTCACGTGGGTGCTAGCCATACGACGCCAAACGTCAGGACTTTTTTCCTCTAGCATTTTGCTAGTGGTGGAGGTGGTGAAGCCAAAAAAATTGTTGGAGACAATCTTGAAGCCTGTACGTTACGGGCAAAATCATGTCGAGCGAGGACACAGCACATGCAACGCCGCACGCTGACGCTCCTGATGCTGAAGAACATGAAAAAGCAAGCTCCTTCAGTGATTTGGGTGTAATTGAGCCTATTTGTGAGGCATGTGAAAAGCTGCATTTCTCTGCACCGACAGACATTCAAGCTAAGGCCATACCACACGCGCTTCAGGGTCGAGATGTCATTGGACTCGCTCAAACAGGCAGCGGAAAGACGGCAGCTTTTAGTATACCTATTTTGCAGGGACTTTGGGATGATCCAAGGCCTTTGTTCGCATGTATTTTGGCACCCACTCGGTACGTACTACCCTTGGGCTCGTGACGTTGTGCATTGTCAGATTGACATACTAACACGTACACCCACACGCGTGTGCAGTGAGTTGTCTTATCAAATTTCCCAGCAAATTGAGGCTCTTGGAGCTACGATTGGTGTGAGATGCGCGACGATTGTGGGTGGTATGGATATGATGACACAATCAATTGCATTATCGAAACGTCCGCATGTGATTGTGGCAACACCTGGCCGATTGCAAGATCATTTGGAAAATACCAAAGGGTTCAGTCTACGAAGTCTCAGGTACCTTGTGATGGACGAAGCGGACCGTTTGCTTGACCTAGACTTTGGGCCTATTATTGACAAACTGTTGCAGAACATTCCGAAGGAGCGACGGACCATGTTGTTCAGCGCGACTATGACAACGAAAGTTGCAAAGCTGCAGCGGGCTAGCCTTCGAAATCCGGTGCGGATAGAAATCGGCACCAAGTATTCTACTGTGTCAACACTGCAGCAGTATTACTTGTTTATGCCCTTTGCTCACAAGGATACTTACCTGGTTCATCTCGCGAATGAACAGGTAGGGCACTCGATTATTGTATTTACTCGCACTGTTCACGATGCACAACGGCTCGCTGTGCTGTTGCGCCTGTTGGGCTTTTCAGCAATTCCACTGCACGGCCAGCTTTCGCAAACGGCACGTCTGGGTGCACTAAACAAGTTCAAGGCGGGCGGTCGTTCTATTATGGTGTGCACCGATGTAGCAGCCCGTGGTTTGGACATTCCAGCTGTTGATTTGGTCGTGAACTTTGACATTCCTACGCACTCCAAAGACTATATTCACCGTGTTGGCCGCACAGCGCGTGCGGGAAGACAAGGGCGCAGTGTGACGTTAGTGACGCAGTATGACGTGGAGCTACTGCAGCGGATCGAGGCGGCCATCGGCAAAAGGTTGGATGAGTTCCCCGGAGCGGGCGATCGCGACATGATTATGCTCCTTTCGGAACGGGTAGGTGAGGCACAGCGAGCTGCGATCCGCGAGCTGCAAGAGAAGGGATTTGGGAATGCCGGTGGTGCAGGACGACGAAAGCGGAAGCAAGCAGTGGGTTTGGAAGATGAGCGCGACCGTGACGATGATACTGTTGAGGCTGGCGCTTACCGTAGTAAAGCTACCAAAGCTGGGGGTGATGGTAAGCGAAGACGCTGAAAGGCTAGCCGCCAGAATGATGTGGATAGAAAAAAAAGAATAACAAAGATAGCAAAAATACAGCAACCATACACACATATATATACACGCGCGTTCGTGCGTGCGCATGCACATTACGTTCGAGAAACTAAGCCAGTTTCTTTGGCGGGGTATTGGAAAGGCTCGTCATCTTTCCGGCGCCAGTACCGCTTTCTATTAAACGTCTGTTAGTACACATATTCACGCAAACACCACATACGTACTTTTTTCCATCGGATGTTTGGCACCAAACTTCCACACAATGCTTGGCCTTGAACTGTCGGATAAAACGTGGATCCCACAGCTCCGAAGCAATGCCTAGGTCTTTGCAACACCGCATAAGCGCATTGGACTTTGCACCCTCATTGGCTGTTGGGATACCCGTTGGCTTAAAGAATTCTTGTTCGCCTCGTGCTGTCGAAACAAAGCGTCCTAAGCAAATGAGTGTCCACTCACGACTGAGTATACCTTGAGAAACCTCGGGTTCTCCTTGAGGCGCAAGACCCCATCCACCCGGGCCAAATGCACGATTTAGAATCCGTCGATACTTGATTTCTGGTAAGTAGAGCAGTCCATCCGGCTTGATTTCAACGTCGTTCTTATCGACTGGCTCACAAAGCACATGTGCTACCTGTGCAGGAAATGGACGAAGACCAATGCCTTGGTATCCGGAATGCCACTCGGACACGGCAGGAAAAGTCCCTCCGAGAGGAGTTCGCACATCCAACGAGCTCTTGTTGTTGATTTCTGACTCTTCTTCCGTCTTTTTAATAGCCGCTGAGCTATGCGCTGTACTTGTTGAATTTGTCGCTGATGATGACGACGACGATGGCGTCGGTGCTCTTGTTCGGGTGGCAGACGCCATGCGATCAGCGAAAGAGCTTGCGCTCGCAGCAGGCCTTTGTGCGTATGACGAGGCTGCTCTCGTTTGAGGAAATATCGGAAAAATCCATCGCCTAGACATACTTGCCAGCATGCTCAAGGTGCCTTACACACGACGGAGAACTAAGCACCTGCCATGCATACACAGAAGTTAGGCCACTCTATGACATAAGTCACTCCACCCTGCTTGACCAGAAACCTTGGAAGCGGCCACATGCACTCTGTGCTGGTTGTGTCACACGCGTTGCCGGTTCTGTCTCCGCATCACGTGAACACGACGAGCGGTTTGGAAATGCTAAAGCACGCGGGCGGTTGGACCTAATCGGCAATAGCAAGAATGAGCGCGCTGAAATTGGCACCGCGTCCTGCCTTATCGGTGTTCACTGCTCATACCTTCCTCAGCGGTACCTGAGTGCCTGAAATGAGTGGGAGGCCGGCAGCTCACACTCCGCGCGTGACTATTGAAGAAGAACATATAGACCACACGACGCAGACATGGGTGGATGAGGAAGCCAAGGCCGATTATGAATCGATTGACAGTAATGCGCTCTTTTCCAAGGAAGTGGGTGTCAGCGTAGACTACGGACGCCAGATCATATTAATGAACAAAGCCATCCACGAAGATATTGGATTTGGTGCATTTCAGATAAAGCTCACTCTTCTCGCTGGCTTTGGTTGGCTTGCGGACAACATATGGTTTGCTGTTCTTGGTATGACCCTCACACTCGTTGATGGGGAATGGGATTTGACAGCCAAAGACATATCATCAAAGTGGGCTACTTTTTCTTTATACTCGGGCTTGTTAATTGGATCACTTGCATGGGGATTCTTGTCAGACGTAATCGGGCGCCGGCCGTCATGGAACATAACTCTCTTCCTATCCGCAGCATTTGGTATTGCTGTCGGCGGTGCGCCGAGTTTCCCAGTCATGTGTGTCTTGCTCGGTCTGCTGGGTCTTGGCCTCGGTGGGAATCTTCCTGTTGATGGTGCTATGCTAATTGAGTACATCCCAGGTGCACAACAATGGATCCTCACATTCCTCTCTCTTTTCTGGTGCATAGGACAGCTTTATGCAACGCTCATCAGCTGGGCTTTCATTACGAACTTTTATTGTGAAGACAACATCAACTGGGATGGCACAGACCCTGCTATGCGCCCGCCTTGTCTCAAGTCTGACAATTGGGGCTGGCGATACTCGTGGTTCCTGCTCGGGGGGACAGTCATGATCATGTTCCTCATTCGCTTCCTTGTGTACCCGGTGCCAGAGTCGCCCAAGTTTTTACTAGCAGCTGGACGTGAGAAGGAAGCTTATGACGTACTCGTTTTCATCGCTAAAGAGAACAAGAAGGCGCCTAGTATCACATATGAGCAGCTGCGCCGTGCCAAGTATTCATCGACCGTTCACGCCGAGCCTGCCTTGATGGAGGAGCACGATCCGCCGCTCGAACAGCCGGACGAGATCAAGCCTGATCACGCTAAATCGCATTTAAATACCTGGTTTGGTCGTGCTTGGGGCACGAGCAGTCTTCGGCCAGACCGAATCCGCCAAACATTGAAACATATGCATCACTCACCCATGTCTGCACTGTTCGCGTCGTCCCGGATGGCGCGCAATACCATTTTGATTTCCACGTGCTGGGGTTTGGTAGGTCTGGCATACCCACTCTACAACTCATTCATTCCTACATATCTGAAACAGATGAACCATACTGGGGAAGCAAACCAGAGTCTGTCGGAACAGTATCGGCAGCTTGTCATATTCGCTGCTTGTGGCATACCTGGTAGCTTTTTTGCCGCCGCGGCTGTGGAACTCCCAGTCATTGGAAGACGCGGCACTATGGCCTTCTTCACGCTCCTCACGGGTATCTTTCTGTTTTTGTTTACTACAGCTACGACCAACGATGCCGTCTTGGGATGGAATTGTGCTGTTTATCTCACACAAAATGCTATGTATGCGGTTCTTTATGCCATCACTTATGAAGTATTCCCTGCGCCCCAGCGTGGCACAGGCGATGGTCTAGCAATGAGTGTGCAACGTGTGATGGGCATTGTGGCCACCATCGTAGCAATTTTTGCTTCTAAAAACGGGTTCAAACCACCCATCTTTGTCTCGGCTTCCGCCTTTGTCGCTACGGCCATTCTAATGTTATTCCTCCCATATGAGCCTCGAGGTACTACGGCCATGTAGTATGTTAGTATATGGGGATACCTGCAATTAGCCAGGGCATGTATAGTAATGCAAATATGACGACTACCCGTACAAATAGCTTGCCTCGTCTCCACACGGCTGCGCTGAGAATGAAACCGGATGGCGTGCAGATAGGATGCGACAGTCGAAGCACACCATTGTGACGTCCTATCACGTGATAGCGGTCCCACATTGGATGTCGCGATAGTCGTACTCGAACGGATAGAGCCTTTCTCGTTGCCTTGTACTCAGCGCCGACATTGGTTCTAGTATCTCCATCATGATGCTTGCACAAGTCATGCGCAAGGCAGCAATGCCACAGCGCATTGGAAACGTCAGTTTGTTCTCTACTTCTGCCCGTGTGCTTGATGCTGCGCACAAAGTGGTCGTTGTTGGCGGCGGCACGGCCGGCCTCAGCGTGTCGCACCAGCTTCTGAACACAGGCAAGTTCGCTCAGGATGAAATCGCCATTGTCGAACCATCTAACTTTCATGACTACCAACCTGGCTGGACGCTTGTCGGTGGTGGCTTGAAGACGCGCGAAAGCTTGCGCCGCAACGAGGATTCACTTGTGAACTCAAAGATCCAACTGTATAAGGATGCAGTAACGACCATCTCACCGGAGCAGAGCCAGTTGACCACGGCTTCAGGGAAGAAACTTGACTATGAACACCTCGTCATTGCATCCGGTTATACTGTTACTCTTGATGGCATCAAAGGCCTTCGCGAGGCGTTGCACGACCCGAACTCGTCTGTCTGCTCCATTTACACGTACGAATCGGTCCAGCATGTGCATCCCAAGATTGACAAGCTGAAGGAGGGACAGGCAATCTTCACACAGCCTGGATCACCCATCAAGTGTGCTGGCGCACCACAAAAGATTATGTGGCTTGCATTGGACAAATGGACCAAGGCTGGCTCGTACAAAAAACACGATGCCTCTTCGCCCATTAAGATTAGTTTCGCTACAGGCATGCCGACCATGTTTAGCGTGCCACATTACAGCAAGGTACTGGATGGGCTGCGTGAGGAACGTGGCGTTTCGGGCTTCTTCCAGCACAACCTTGTGGCTATTGAAGACCAAGGGAAAACAGCTGTATTCCAACGCCCGAATGGCGACCAGGTGAAGATGCCGTTCGATTTTCTTCACGTTACTCCGACCATGAGTCCTCCTGAGTTCCTCAGGAAATCGCCTCTTGCCAACGGAGCAGGCTACGCCGAAGTTGATCAAGCTAAGCTCCAGCACGTGAAGTACAGCAATGTCTGGTCTTTGGGTGATTCGAGCTCACTTGCAACGAGCAAGACCGCCGCCGCTATCACTGGTCAATCCCCGGTCCTCGTTGCCAACCTGCTTAGTGCATTGGAGGGCAAAGAACTTACAGCCACATACAATGGCTACACCTCTTGTCCACTTCTCACTGAGTATGGCAAAGTGCTCTTGGCGGAATTCAAGTACGGCGCCCAGCTTAACGAAACGTTCTCCAAGTATGGTATTGATCAGTCCAAACCCCAGCGCGCCTTTTACTACCTCAAGAAGGACTTCTTCCCTTGGGTGTACTACCGGAACATGGTCAAAGGTACCTGGGCAGGTCCAAAGGGTTTCCTGGGCACCATTCGCACCTTCTCTTCAAGTGCTCGCAAGATGCGTAATACGCCTGCCCGTCATCCCCGTGACCCTCTGGACACAAGCGTTCACGCTTCTCGTTTTTCCTTACCAACACGTGAAACATTCGTTGTTCGCCCTGCACCGTCCCAACCCTCGAGTCGCATGTCCGTGCCTGCTGCTGAAACTCTATTTGAAGCGCCTGCTCCCATCTCAGAAACTGAGCTTGCTGGCTTGCCATCCGCTCTCCGTAAGCACCACCGACAAGCGCGTCTTGCCACAAATGTCTTGACTCCTGAGAAAGTTGCAGAATTGCAGCAGCTCCGAGCTCAGGACCCCTTCAAGTTTACGGCTGGAAAGCTAGCCAAGATGTTTGGTTGCTCACCCACGTTTGTGAGTATTGTCGCGCCAGCTCCTAAAAATGTCCGCAAAGCCCGTCAGGCAGAGACGGAGCTGAAAAGAGCGACATGGGGTATGAACAAGCGCGTGGCCCATGAGCAACGCGCAGAACGTCGCGCTCTTTGGTAGATTCTAGCACTAGATTGACATGCACTTTGGCTCACGATGCTCTACTTCTGGGCGAGACTGTGGAAACGCCACCTTCCTGTTCAAATGACGAGAATATTTAGCATTACTGGAATTTGTGTACTATAATTATCTTTATATTCGTTCTAATCAAGTTGAACGGTAGGTTCGATGGCCCAATAGTATAGTAGTATTATACTCCCTTCGGGTAGATCAATCTACTTCCTCAGGGGAGCCCTGAAATGGGAGAGGTCCCGGGTTCAATTCCCGGTTGGGCCCAGTTTTTTCTTTGCACTAGTGAATATTTTCAGCGTTCTTTTTTGATTAATATTAGATGTTTCTCCACTTACACTATTGAATAAATTCATCAATCTAAAGTCACCCTCTGGTGTTGTTAGTTGGTCAAATTTTGACCATTTCTTGCGTTGAAATAAGAAAAGCACATTTCTTAATGTCTGTGTTGAAGCCTATGGGAAAAGAAGTTTAGTTTTAGCGACCATCCAAGCCGAGAAGTATCACAGGTAACATGTCGGCTAGGATACCCACTAGGATAGGAATCTTACATCGCAGTATAGAGGGGATTTGATCGTGCCAGAGCGCCTTAGCATGCTGGGAAGAAAATATTTTACATCGAATGAGGAAGTGAGCTTCATAGAGATGGCCTAATACGAGCCCATCGATCAACATGATCAATCCCTGATGGACGCTCCAATGATAAATCACAAGAGACACAGGTCATGCAGCTGGATTCATTGAGATCTGCTGAACTGTTCACATTCAGAGGGTGAGCTGCACAGCCAATGCAGCGACAAAGACCAATGCATTGACATTCGGGTTTGTAAGAGCGAGACATGTCTGCTGCCCGTGCCAATAACTTCATGGAACGATCATAATCCACTGGCGTCTTGGTCGACAACGGAATGCAACAATGCGATGGTGTCACTTCAAGCAAAGATTTATGTATTTCATGTTCACCATTCGATGCCTTCGGAGCAATGGGCGGCGATTGGATTGACTCTGAACGTGAGGTCGTAGTCTGCGGGCATGCAAATGGGTACTTGCAGCATATACAGACCTTTCCATTTTCGCAATTACAAGGATTAAGCAGAAATTCAAAGGATAGCGGACCACATCCAAAAGAAGGAGTCTCAGTGACACGGCTCGGTGAGGTATGTGTAGCTTGTCGCTTGGCAGGTGGTTCTGCCGAAGCATCGGAACAACGCTTTGTTTTGTTCTTGCAGTCGCAACGAGTATGTCTTCCGGTACGAAGCCTGCGTTCACGGCACTCTTGACACTGTGAGAGTGGCCGACCACGACGCTTCACTACCAGCAGAGGGCCTTTGGATCCATCTTGGTGCTTACATGTGGAAGCGCGATGACCCTGAATACAAGTAGCACACGCAAGCTTGAGCGGTTTTTCTGATTCAGGACGATGTTGAGGGCTCCGGGACGTTGAAGCAGTCATGTTTGTACAACTAGTGGTTCCAGTGCAAGGACTTCGAAAGTCCGTCTTTTCATATTGCGCATTGAGTCCATGAAATGCTGTACCAAGTCTTGGCATCCGCAATATTCCCTCTGTTGCGCATTTTTGTTGGTTCATTTATCGGACATGACCACATCAGCCACAGCACCATCACGTGATCATGCAACTGTTAGCGCCACGCTTTCATATCGGTCGTCCAACGTGCAAGTGATAGGCACACGCAGCATGTCGGGGGATGGACGAGCGCCGAGAATCAAAAACCGCGCTCCGGCGCCGATTCAGATCACAGCGGAGCAACTCTTGCGTGAGGCACAGGAACGTCAGATTGCACCGAAGCGCAAGACACCACGCGTGCGAATTGAGAGTTACGAGGAACTCGAGGACTACCGAGCGAGAAAGCGCACAGAATATGAGGATGCTATCCGTCGATTAAGAGGGAACGTACGTAATTTGACCTACTTACATGTAGATGGCTGCCTGGATAAGGTACGCAACGTGGGAAGCTACGCAAGGTCAAATGGACCGGTCACGCTCTGTGTTTGAACGTGCACTTGATGTTGACCCTCATCATGTGCCCCTCTGGCTTCGATATACGGAGCAGGAGCTCAAAATGCGAAATATAAACCATGCAAGAAACTTGTTTGATAGAGCTGTATCAATACTGCCTCGCATCGATCAGCTCTGGTACAAATATGTGCATGTGGAAGAGCTGTTGGGCAACATAAGTGGCACGCGTGAAATTTTTGAGCGTTGGATGGCATGGGAGCCCGATGAACGTGCATGGAATGCCTTTATTGCGTTCGAAGTTCGGTATCATGAATTTGACAGGGCTAGTGCTGTGTGGGAGCGAGCAGTAACTTGCCATCCCGAGCCCAAGCAATGGATCAAATGGGCTAAATACGAGGAAGACAGAGATGAACTAGACAATGCACGGCGAGTTTTTCACATGGCACTTGACTTTTTTGGAGAAGAAGAAGCAGCACTCGAGCGCGCACAAAGCATATTTACAGCCTTTGCCAAGATGGAGACCCGACAGGGTGAATTCGATCGTGCGCGTATGATCTATAAATACGCCTTGGAACGCATCCCTCGTGCCAGAAGCGAAGGCATCTATACCAGTTATACCCGATTTGAAAAACAATTCGGTAGTATAAAAGGGGTCGAAGACACCGTTACTCAAAAACGCCGATTGCAGTACGAAGAAGAAATCGAAGCGACGAATGGCGCAACGACCGGCAACTACGATACGTGGTTCGATTACGCGCGCCTTGAAGAAGAGTCATACCGCTCACTTGTCGAAGAAGGTGCTCCTATTTCTGCTTTAGAGGTCGCCTGCAATAAAGTCCGTGATGTATATGAACGGGGGATACGGATCACTCCACCGACTGCGGAAAAGCGTTTGTGGCGTCGCTATATATATTTATGGCTTCGATATGCCCTATTTGAGGAGTTAGATTCAATGGATCTCGAACGGGCAAAAAAAGTGTATGCATCTGCGATATCCGCCATCCCGCACCAAAAGTTTACATTCGCAAAACTGTGGCTCAATTATGCAAAGTTCGAGATTCGCCGTTTAGATCTAGCGCTGGCTCGAAAGATCCTTGGGACGGCTGTTGGACTCTCACCTAAACCAAAACTTTTCAAAGGCTACATTGAAATTGAAATGGCATTAAAGGAATTTGACCGGGTACGCAAGTTGTACGAAAAATGGATCGAATGGGACCCTAGCAGTGCAGCAACGTGGGTCAAGTTTGCCGAATTAGAGCAGAACTTGTTCGATCTCGAGAGGGTTCGTGCCATTTATGAGCTTGGGATTAGTCAGGCCGATTCTGAGCTTGGTGGTCTCGATATGCCGGAAGTAATATGGAAGGCCTACATTGACTTTGAATTCGGCGAACGAGAGATGGAGCGTGTAGACGCGCTGTATGAGCGATTGCTCGAAAAGACTAGCCATGTTAAAGTATGGATTAGCTACGCACTCGGAAAAATGGCTGCGGTGATCGCCCTGGAAGAAGATGAAGATGCAGAAGCTGAAGAGGAGGGACGAGAAGCACCCTTATCTGATGAACAACTAGCGTATCGCGCTTCCTCGCACCAGGAAGCGGCCAAGGAGACTCGATCCATCTTTGAGCGTGGTTACAAGCGACTGAAGGAGGAGGGCGTCAAAGAGGAGCGTGTGGTACTTCTAGAAGCATGGAAAGCATTTGAAGTCGAGCATGGTGATTCAGCTAGTGTTGACTCTGTGCAAGCCAGGATGCCACGTGTAATCAAGCGTCGTCGCGAGGTTCCAGACGGAGAAGGGGTAATGGAAGAGTATTATGACCTTGCGTTCCCTGATGATGAGGAACAGAATAAGCCTGCACATAAACTGTTACAGATGGCGCGTGCATGGCATGCACAACAGTCGGCAGACTCATCACATATGTAGAGAATCAGAGCTTGATCTTGATCCAATGTCCATGAATCCAGTGTTGGGATTTGCCTCATCCTGTGACGGGGATTTAAAAACGCGTTCTTTAATGAATTTGGCCTGCGTCAGAAACTCGGTCCACCGATCACAGTGGAGAGACAGCCGTCAGCCTTTACCAGAGAACAGGTGCAAGTAGACTCGGGCATGTCTCTACCTTCGACGTGGCTCGATCAAACAGAAATCACCCAAATCAGTGAATACATATGTGCTCCAGTGGGCGAATGCAAGCCATGCCCAGAGAATAACGTGTGTTTCGTGCAGCATCTAACAACAGCTAGCATACCCTTATTGCCGACCATACAACAACCGACAGGAAGTACAGTGCACACATACTGGCACTAATGCTCAGGTGCAGGGATGGAGTGCATGCGGAAAATTTGTTCACGCGGAAATATTTAAGTATTCACAATTTGTGGTAAGTGTCCTGATGAAGCGAAATATCCACTAACGCTAGCTCCTGAATGTACTGATCGTGGTTCTCGCTTTAACAATCTACATATGGCGGCAATTGTACCAAACCCGAAAACACCATGGCATGTTGTACCAGCGTGTGCATGGACGCCCACCTATACGAAGAACTCGTTCAACGTGATTTGAAAAGCGATCTGAGAGATTCCGAACACGAGCACCGACAGACTATACGACAGGTAGTTATGTATATATGAGAATAATAAAATAAAATAACTAGCCCTCGGAATACAAACTCACTCTAAAGGCTTGTCACAAGCCAACCCCAAAGCCAGAGCATGAACCATATCAAAAAGCCACTTAGGATGGGGATGGCAACATTGTCATCCATACCCCCGATCTCTAGCGCCTCAGTAAAAGCAGCGAGAAGCCCACATGAGAGATACATTACGATAGGAGGAATTGCAGGCGCCCGCGTCTGCGTCATAGTCCTAAGTCTCTCAGAAAAACCCGGATCCGATGCTGCCAAACCATGTGCAAAACCATGCCAGCCTGTGCGGAAAGAATCAGGCATAAGAGGAGTGCCAAAAGTAGCGTATCCGCCAGGCGTCCAGGACACGCCCGAAGCACGCTCACTTCGCTTTGCAATACCGGTGCCCCAAAATAGATATGCAATAAAAGTGCCGACAATCCAGGCTGCAACAAAACCGGCGAGAGATTTACGACGGGCAAAAATACGACTCGGAAGTGACGGAGTATGTTTTCCAAGAAGGCGACCAAAAGTAGATGCTGCAGGATCACACCAAGACAAAATGATGATCGAAACGCTAGAAATGTCCTCCGGGAAAAAATGCAGGCTCATCATGACACCAACCAAGTACCAAACAACGCCATTGACACGCTCCTTTTCTCCTTCCCGCATAAGAACACCAAGAACAGTTTCATACAAACGCTCAAATGCAGGCGAGTTCAAACGAAGCAGGTCTGCTGAGGCAACCACAAGGAAAATGTAAAACAGTACTTTAACGATCAAATGCACATCCACATTCAACCTGTAAAGATTGAGTACGACAAATCCAGTCGCACAATGGAACAGCTTGCGAGGAATCTCCCACTTGTGCACGAAAAATTCGTACATCGAGCCTCCCGAACCCGCGTCGAGGTTTAACCCGGGCACAGGTTCCATGTCACCTTGATGATGCAGATTCTCGTTGTAATGCGGAGAACGCGCAAGCGCATGTAACACAGCACCTCCCGCATCGAATGAGTTGGAACGATGCGTGCGATCAAATGGCGCCTTCTTTCCAGGGACCGGCTCGACCATTGTACCACAGAGTCTTGGCACGCCGGACTCGAGTCCTAAAGTCATTGCACAAATGTAGATGACCTCCAAATCCCATTCTCACTCGGCCGAGTAAGGCGACGCGTCTGGTAACGCGAGACTATGAACGAGATGCGTTTGAAAGGAACACAAAGGATCTAGAATGCCCTGAGACACTGACGGCGGCGATTGTTCAAGAGCCTTCTCAATTTGACGAAGGGCCTGTGCAAACTTGTCTGCTGCTGTCTGGTATCTTGCTTGAATTGAACTATGCAGCCTGGTATATCTGTCATGATGCGCCGCATGCAACTGTAGTACATGAGTAAGCCAAGCATGCAGTCATTCGTACCTTTTCCAAAAACGACTAGAAATGTTAGTCACGTAGGAGTTTATACGCACATAATCAGATGATTCCGTGTATCCTAGGTCCTTGGCAATATGAGCCAATGAATCGGTGCGGGGCTCGGGAACATTGGCTAATATCGTCTTGCAGAGTAAGCTTAACCCTTTTCGATCACCTTGAAGAAAACGTACAGTGATTTGGTTTTGCAGTGATACCATCTGTGCCAAACCTTTATTATTTGATGAAGAAAGTGTGGATATAGTTTCTTCTTGTTCCTTAACTTGACATTCTAGTATACGGACACGATCTTGTGACGTTGAGAGAAGTTCTTGTGTTGTCTCCAGCTTGTCCAATAGTGCTTTTCGCGCGGCCTCATTTTCTTGATCATGACTCATTGAGAGTTGGACAATTTGATGGGCAAATGCCTGATGACTCTCTTGAAGTGTCTGCTGTATAGACTCAATCTCATTCTTCAATGCCTCGTTCTCCTCTTGCAAGGATTGCACGTTTGCTTCTTGTTCTCTACCATGTTCTTCTGGGGGTTCTTGAGTGATGGTATGTTTATTCATCATGACTCTTTCCTTTGGTATCTCGAAATCTACGCCTGAATTCTTCTCCTCTGGATCTTGCGGCATCATACCTCTCTCTCGATCTAACTCGGGCTCGCACTTATCCTTGATTTGTTGGGCAGCATCCGATTCATTTTGTGGGTTCAAATCGGCCGCACGAGTGTGGTCAGGTTTTTGTAAGTGACAGGTAGTCCCTGAATTTTCATCTGCCTGGCTTATGCTTTTGGACTGTTGCCGAGCTTTCTGGGCTCGACGATGCGATGACCCGCCTGAACCTTTAGCCATAGGATAGGATCCACAGCCTCTAATTCAATCAGGATCTTGACGATCGAGTTTGGGTCAAAGAACCACACGAACACGTGGATCCACGTGGCATTCGCTGCAACGACATTGCCCCCGTTTATCTCACGCAGCGCATGTGAAGCGTCGCTTTCGCTCTAGCCAAGCCTAAGACAGTAGTGACCAAGCTTGCTAGAAAGGCAGCGCGCAAAACATGTCGTGGAGAAGTAATGCCCAGAGAACAGGCATGAATGCGCAGCCGCTCGGTAGTACGCGACGATGGGGCTCAAGCTCCGTTTCTAGCGGTGGTGGTGGCGCTGGCGTTTACGAACGCGAGGCACCTAAACGATCGTTCAACCATGACATGACTCGTGAACCTGCTCATGAAGGTGCGCGCAAGCGTCGTTCACGCTGGGGGAATGAAACTGATCGAAAGGATGTATCATCGGCTGCTATCCCCGGCAATGTTTCTGGTCAGGAGTTGGATCGATATGCTGTTCAGGTCCGCATGGACGAGATCAATCGCAAGTTACGCACGGGCGATGTGATACCGCCCGAGCGCGAAAGATCACCATCACCACCGCCTACGTACGACAGTCATGGATTTCGGAACAATACTCGAGAAATTCGTTACCGGCGCAAGTTAGAAGAAGAACGCACACGCTTGGTTGAGCGACAAATGCGCCTTGATCCATCGTATCGCCCCCCATTAGACTTTCATGCTAGTCGAAAAGCTGGAAGACCCACCGAAAAGGTCTATTTGCCTGTTCGTGAATTTCCCGAAATCAACTTTTTTGGCTTGCTTGTTGGGCCGCGTGGAAATACTCTTAAAAAGATGGAGGGGCAGAGTGGCGCGAAAATTCATATTCGTGGACGTGGAAGTGTCAAACACGGAAAGGGGTCGACAGATGGTGAAGAGGAAGACATGCATTGCATTGTAACCGCTGACAATGATCGATCTATAAAACATTGTATTAAGTTGATCAACGAAGTGGTGGCCACAGCAGCCTCCACGCCAGAGACGCAGAACGATCATAAGCGCAGTCAGCTACGAGAGCTTGCTGTGTTGAATGGAACGCTGCGTGATGACGAAAATCAGGTTTGTCAAAACTGTGGTGAGAAGGGACATCGCAAATTCGAATGTCCCCATGATCGGAATTGGACCACCTATATTGTCTGCCATAAATGCGGTCAAAGCGGTCACGTAGCGCGGGATTGCTTCTCGGCACCGCAAAATACGGGCGAAATGATGGACCCGGCCACTTCACATGTCGACACAGAGTATGCTACTTTGATGGCAGAACTAGGCGAACAGCCAGGTGGATATTCAAGCGGGTATTTAGGCGTGTCTGGCTACGCGGGCCCACCTAGAAATGAGCGTGGTGAGAAAATTCCTCCTTGGCGCGACCCGGAAGTGTGGAATGCACCTGGACCCGGTCGAAGCAATCGCGATTCTCTTCCGGACAGTTCCTATGCCGAAGGCGGCTGGAATTCGCTTGGCTCTAATGAGCGTGCATGGGCCACAGAGACACAGCCAGTTGAAGGACAGCGTGATTACACGGCTGAATGGGCTGCATATTATGCTGCACAAGCCGCTCAGCAACAACAAAGTGGAAGTGCTGAACAGGATGGCGCTCCAGTGCGTGATTACTCGAAAGAGTGGGAAGAGTATTATCGCCAACAGGCCTTGGCTCAGCAACAGCAGCATCAGTCACATCATGAACATCACTGACAGCAGCGAAAGTGGCGCTGGCCCACAGGTCTCATGAAGAGAAGATTTCTTGTACTCATGCATTGTAATCGATGATATAGCACATCGCCAATACAGAGTAATCAGGGTATACGTTGACAAATGCGCCTCGGCTAGTTGCGAAGAAAAAAGCAAAGGAAACGAAATGAAAATTTACGTTGGAGACCGTTTCATGTTTGCGATGATGCGCTGGGCTTCCCAATTCAAGTATTCATCGCGCCCCTTTTCCCATTCACGTTTCGCATCAACCACACCTTCACGCTCACTTACGTCTTTAGCTTCACTTGATGTCATAGAAAGCGTAGCAGTAAATGGTTCAGCGCCCATCAATGTGTCCAATGCTTCCATAACCCCGTACACTTGAGACATGACATCATCAGCAATATTAAGTACGGCCGAGGACGTATTTTCATCGTTCCCAGCATTCAATTTTTCTGCACCTTCAAGGATAAATTCATATGTACGTTGAACCATATTCATGCGCTCCAGTCGAACTTTAGCTGCAGCTTCCGCCTGAGCTAGTCGGTGTTGAGTGGCACGAGCCTGTAGGTGTGAGAAGGCAACATATTTACGTACACATGCAATACGACGAAGGAGCTGGTCTTCAATGTCAGTTACAATTGGAACTTCATCCGATGCGTGCTCTTCTTCGGGAGTGGGGTCAAGTTGAGAAGAACACAAAGGACGTAGATCCAGCCCTCGATGGTGCGCCATTGTCATGTATTGTGATTGTTCTGGCGTGACGACAAAAATTGAGCGTAGACAATACAGCTCGAAAGTGTCCATGGTGTGATCAATAGCATGTTCAAGAAGCGTCATGACGGAATGCACGCTCTCTTCGGCCAATTTTTCTGCCTGTTCGGTGTCACCCAAAAGACCACAAACAGTCTCTTCAAGTTTTTGGCCCTGAATATATAAGTGTTCATTGGCTGAAACTACCAAAGCATCAACAATAGCGCGTGGATGTATTCCAAATACCTCCGTCAGTATAAGATGCCTTCGTGCTGCTTCCACATCCGAGCCTGCGTCCTCGTTCATCATGCGCTTGTCGGTAGCCCTGTCTCTCCATGCAACTGCGATCACCAAAAATCTATGAATGCACGTCCATCGCGCGTGGGTTGACACGCGCATCGTTCTTGATCACGTGATTAAGGCAGCGTCGTCATCATAGATCGCTTGAGCCTGGCTACACATCTATTCGTCTGCTTTGGTTCGTGACGATGGAGTGTTTGTTCGGAATCACGGGCAAAGGCTACACCATCATCGCATCAGACGGAAATGCAGCTCGGTCGATTATAAAAATGAAGTCAGATGATGACAAACAGAAAGTTTTGTCGAAACGTCTAGTCATGGCATACGCTGGTGAGTCTGGTAAGTAACTTAAAAGAAATGGTGCTTGCGCAATCTCTGCTGCGTGATAATACTTGGGTTTTCTGAAAACAAACATGACTAACTAATATCTAGGAGATACCATTCAATTTGCGGAATATATCGAACGGAACATGCGTTTATACTCCATTCGGTATGTAACTTTTTTGCTCTACAAGGCTAATGCTCAGTAATAACATTGATCTTCGACCAAAAGCAGCTGCATCTTGGATTCGATCTCAGCTTGCTGAAGCAATCCGCTCGCGCCATCCTTATCAAGTGAACCTGCTTTTGGGCGGCTATGATGAACCTACGTCCGAGCCTGCTCTTTATTGGGTAGACTATCTTGGAACACTCGTCCAAGTGCCATTCGCGGCTCATGGCTATGCTTCATATCTGACGCTATCTACGATGGATCGCTATCACAGGCCTGATATGACGTTGGATGAAGGTCTAAAACTGCTGAAGCAATGCATTGAGGAAATGCGCAAGAGATTTGTCATAGATGTTAACAATTTTAACGTACGCGTCATTACTCGAGATGGCGTACATGAAGTAACGTTATAATACACGATTGGTTCCCCGTTCTCTTGTGCCACGCACTAAAGACAATGCAATTGGCGTCGCTGTAGAGTCCCATGAGCACCGACCATCAAGCCTTTCGATCATCCAACGACCTGGGGCTGCCCCATCTGCGTGGCACAGACGTCACGTGAGGCGCGGGTGACGCACAACGTCGACACACGGTATCCATCCTGAACTCACTGACCGGCGTGTGCGCTTCAAGCACCAGACAAGGAGAATGGTATGTGAAAACATGATGCAAGCGGTGATATTGACTCTAAAAGGTGCTATTAGCGGCTTCAATTACTACGCGTGGTGGAAAACGTATGTTGAAAGCATCCGTCCTGCGACTCGACGACTAACTGGCGTAGCGGTCATTTCTCGTCAATTCCGAGAGATGACTGGTTCTCGTATCGAGGCATTACTAGCCTCTTTCCCGAAACTCATCACTTCTGGGTCGCAGCATACGTTCGTGGAAACAGATGCTGTGCGATTCGTTTACCAACCTTTGGAGGATCTATACATGATACTCATCACGACCAAGAACTCTAACATTCTCCAGGACATTGACTCTTTGCATCTCTTTGCGCGCGCCGTCAGTGATAGATGTCATTCGCTTGATGAGCAAGAGATTCTTCTCTCGTGCTTTGAAATTCTTGAAGCTTTTGATGAGATCGTCTCCATGGGCTATCGAGAGAACGTAACTCTTTCGCAGGTCCGCACTATGCTTGAAATGGACAGTCATGAAGAACGGATCCATGAAATTATCGAGCGAAACAAGGAACTCGAAGCTAAAGAAGAACTGAAACGCCGTGCTCGTCAGCTCGAAATGCAGCGCCGTGATGCTTCGAGACGTTCTAATGCAGGTTTTGGTAGCGATGTTGGTTCGGTTTCTCGCACGTATGACGCGACACCAACAGCCCCTGTTTATGGCATGCAGGATTCTATGGCACAAACAACTGCGCAGACAACGCCTCTAAAAGGGAAAGGCATGCAGCTCGGGAAAAAACCGAAAGGGTCCGCGATACTGGGCTCGGTGCAAAAAAGCGCACCAGGCTCTGCATCTGTTACGCCCAAGCCTGCTGTCGCACCAGCTCAAGGACCCGCTTCGAAGGCTCGTGCTGCAGCTCGGCCTGCACATGTCTCAAAGCCCCCTTCTAGACCTACCAACAAGCCTGCTCCCGCGCCTGCTCAAGTGTCTATCCCACAATCAGGAAGTGGTCGACCGGTAGGTGGATCACAGACACTTTTTTCAGCTCCAGCCACTGAAAAAAAAGCAGAATCACCTGTTCAAAAGCAAGAATCTGGAGTTCCCGAAGCCGCTTTGATTGACTCTGTCGAGGATGTCCCGCATGAATCAACAGTGAAGCTTCCTAATCTAATGGGTCAACCTGTCACCGAAGAATCTGCGATGCAAGAAACGTTAGTTGCACAAGATACTCCCAACCAAGAGAGCAAGTCAGTCGTAACACATCCAACGTGGGAAATGGCGACCCATGACCCCGAACAACTCGGCACATCCAATACTGAATTCAAAGAGCAAGACAGCCACGAACACCGCACTTATAGTGACTTTCATCAAGAGCCAAGCGTGAATAATCGTGAGGACGAGTATGGCGTCACAGAACATGGTACTGAGCAAACATTTGATCCAGAGGGTGTGCAAGGCTTCGAGGATCCACTATCTGAGCAACCTGCTCGAGTAGAAGATGCGTACCTCCAAGAAGACCCTTACCAGCTGCAAGAAAATTCCAATTCTCAGTACGCATTTCCGCCTGTAGAAGCGCCTCAGCCTGAACAAGATTATCCTCCAGAGCAGCATTACTACCCAGAAGAGGCCTATAAACAAGAGGACTATAACCCTGAAGAAGCGCACCAAGCTGGACATGATTTAAACCTTGAACAGGGCCACAGTGCGGAAGACACGTTCGGTTTTGAAGAACTTCATCAGCCAAAGGAAACGTTGGGTTCAGAAGAAGAATTTCAGCCTGAAGATGCACACCAATATGAAGACATTCATCAACCCACGGAGACATCGCAGCCCAACAACCTGTACCCACACGAAGAGGCACAGCCAGCGGAAGAACCTTGCGAGCCAGGCGTCCAGATGAAGTCTGAATCAGCTGATCAGAGTGTATCTGTTGCTTCCGCCCAGCACGATCAACCTCAGCTGGTCACTATGGCATCTTCTATCCCGGATTCATCGAATGAGCCTGCACCAGCTCAGCCTTTGGATGCGATGCCGGCTGAAAAACATGCGGTAGAAAACGTGCACCTGACGGTGAAAGAACGTGTATCTGTCACAGGGAACCGCGATGGTGGGCTTGAATCTCTTGAAATCAAGGGCGATCTATTGTTGAAAATCACAGATCCATCTGCTACACGTCTTAGCATCCTCATGAATGCCAGTGAGCAATTTGGCGGAACCGAAGTACAATACCGCACTCACCCTCACGTTGACAAGCAGCCTTGGTCGGCAGAACGGAAGATTGCTCTTCGTGATCCGAAGCGTGAGTTTCCATTGAACCAGCAAGTTGGGGTGCTTCGCTGGAGGTGTGTCACGAAAGATGAATCTGCTCTCCCATTGTCGATCGCTGTATGGGTCAGTCCCTCGGGTGATGGCGCATGTGATGTCAATATTGAATACCAGCTGGAAAATTCGTCTCTCGAGCTGACGGATGTGGTGATTGCTGTTCCAGTACCTTCTGGTACACAACCTGATATTTCTGAGCCAGAAGTTGGTTCTTGTGAAATCGATTCGTCTAACAATATGGTCGTTTGGCGCACCGCCGCCATTTCGAATGCCAACGCGTCCGCAAGTCTCGAATTCTCTGTCTCAAGCGGCGCAGATTCTGTGGACGTCTTTTTCCCTGTTTCTGTCGATTTTTCTGCTCACAGTGCGCTACTCCCGTTGGAAGTACTGAATGTGCTCGATGCACCAACCGGAACACCTCGGCACTTTTCGCATGAGGCAGTGCTGGTGGCCGACAACTACTTGATTCATTAGGGACTGTAGGTGTAGGGGAACTAAGTTGTTCGCGGAATTAAGCGCGTGTGTGGGGGTCGCCAAGCTCGACCATTTCCGATATTCATTAGTCTTGAATCTCTTCAGTCGGTCCCCCTTGTAGTGCAGGGATGTCAGCGACAAAAACTGACATTCTATCTAAGGAGGATGATTCTTCATCGTTAGCGCCTGTACCTCGTGATGCTCGTCTTGTTTCGCTCATCCTAGCCAGTATGGGTGTCGAGGATGCAGAGCCGGCAGTATTGGTGCAGCTACTCGAGTTTGCTCACCGTAAGTGATACATGACCCATCGCTGACACCCAGGTTATACCACGCAAGTTCTTCAAGATGCTTTGGTTTATGCAGATCATGCATCCTCGCGCCAAAGCGGTAGTACTGTGTCGTTTGACGATGTCCAACTTGCCATCCAGAGTCGTGTCAACTATAGTTTCACGCAACCACCGCCCAAGGAGGTACGTATCGAGATGGCTAGAGTTTTTTTTTTTCTTATACGGAAGATGCTGCTGTCGTTGGCTTCGTCTCTGAACAGTGTGCCGCTTCCCCCTGTCTCTAATCGCTACGGCATTCGGCTTCCCGCGCCGGAACACTGTCTCACAAATGTCAACTTTTCTATTGTACCGGATCCCCCCCCCGATGCGCAGTTTGGACAGTCCTTTGTTCGACCATCAACAGGTCCGAAAGAATCTCGCCAGGATGGCGTTCCAAGTGGGGCTGGAGACACGCCCATGGCTGACGGGGACGAGAACGAATCACATGGAGTCAAGCGTGTTCTCGAAGAGGATGAGGACTATGATTAATGCGGATGGTGGAAACTGTTGTGGCCTTTCTGCATCCTGATATACCCTTGCCCATGTGGCTGCGTGTAATTTCTGCTAGTATTCCAACTTTATGTGCTTAGATTAGTGCGTAGTGCACTTGTTGATACCGTCGGCAGCATGTGGGGATTTCCATTATTGGGTCATGTGTCAGTTACCAGTGAGGATAGCCGAATACTTAGGTGCGGCACATAAATTGAGTCACGTATCGAAAAGCAACAGAAAGTTAGAATACTTCTTATCTCTCGAAGCGAACGGGACTTGGCTTGCCCACGTCATGACACTCACTATGGTGACTAGAAGGATGCAATATATCGTGAATGTTCCACGATATGCACCAAGATTCTTGCCGAACATCCCTGCCTTCGCAACCAAGGCAGCTCCTTTCTCGCCAATCATCTTGACCTCGCGTACTTTTAGCGCCACGCACATGCCTCAAAAGAAAAAGAACAAGGTTGCAGTGAACGAGAAGATGGCAGAACCAATGGATGCAACTCCTCAGCTTGATTTAAATGGTACTTCTTCGGAAATGGAAAGCGTCGTCGCACGCTGCAGTGAGCATGTACGCACGCTTGTTGGATCCCTTGGCCGGGTTGATGCAGGTACGTGCAATCTAACGGGTGCCCACTGACATTAGCACTTTTGGACGATGTGCGCGTGTCTACTGGAAAGGGCATCAAGCCTATACCGTTACATAACTTTGCCACTGTTGGTGTGCGCGACAATGTGTTGGTAATCACAGCGTATGAGCCTGAGGTGCGTAAGTGTGATTCTCACTTTTCAGACCTTGAAGCACATTGAAAAGGCCATATATGCAGTCGGGAAAGATCTTGCACCACAGATTATGCACGATGAAGAGGGTGTCATGATTGTACATGTTCCAAAGTTCGTTAAACACATTTACTTCCTACCTAACATACAGACCAACTGGCGAAACGCGCAAGATACTGCTGCAGAAATGCATAAAGGAATGTGACCATGCAAAAATGATGCTGCGGAATGTACGCCAATCTGCGCAAAAACACATGAAGCACGACAGCGACAACAAGATCCTGAGTAAGAACGAGGCACAGAAAGAGTCAAAAAAGGTTTGTCACAGTGCAAGAAACAGCAAGCTAACGAATTCTTCAGCTGGAAGAGATTACGAAGAAACATACGGCTCTTCTCGAACAGGTTGCTGCAGAGTCACACAAGCGTTTATCGCTCTAGGCTGATGCGGCGGCATTGGCCGCCTTACCCGCTTCGCCCGTACAGTAAGATCGCGGCAAAGTATTGTGGCAGCAACGGTACCCCCACACACCCTGGTTCATATCATACCATGAGCCCCACACACTAGTGTGATTGTTTTCAAAGACGTCCTCCTCATACCGAGAGCGAGGCTTTGCACGTTCCTGCCCACGGACGATCTCGCCTGTGCGGCTATATTCCACATATGCTTCCGTCTGGCCGGTACGTAGCTCAGGTGGCATAGTGTCAAGGTGCTCTACTCCGCCATAGCGCGCTAAAATGCTGCTCTTGACCTCTTTCGTTTCCTGTTCTTTCCGTTGCTGTGCCTGCCTGAACTGGAGTTCATGATCTGTTGGGTTTGCTTGCATGTGCAGCATTGTATCGCCTCGTTGCTCGGCCTGCCAAGCAAACATTTGCATCTTGGTGAGATCCGCTGGTCCAGCGTGGGGTCTCACAAAGGCATCATCTTCAGATGCATCAGGATTAGGCGCACTTCGCATAGATCGCGTTTTGGGATCATAATGTGCTGCAGACTCTGTATTCAAATCGTACAGGTACTTCGCGCGATCTTCGCGGATACGGAGGTTGCGCACAGTAATTCGCTTGTCTGAATCGATTTTCTGCCCGACCATGCTGGCCTTCTCCGCGTACTTTTCATTATCGTCATCGTCATCATCATCACTGCTGCTGTCAAAATCATCGTCCTCTCGTGCGCGTCTCTTTTTCTCTTTTTTCGCCTCTAGCTTTGCGGCATGTACTTCTGTAGACGCTTGTTCATCAAGCACCTTCTCCCGCAGCCGGCGACGTTCTTCCTCCACTGTTTCATATCGTTCTACGACAGCTCTGTGACTTGTTGGATCGTATCCATTCCATCGGTCCCGCTTAGCATCGTAGTTATACTCCAAGTGCTCCAGGCTCTCTAGCACTTCATCCGGTTGAATATCCTTCCCAGTCCACTTGGCACCCCGTTTGCGGGGGCGCTCCATGCACTCCCGGGTTTTGTGCGTCATGGCACCACAGTTTTCACATGCGCCCTTGCGAAAACGCGTAGCTGTCGTAGCCGTTCTTCCGCGTTTGTACCAATCGTCAAGACCCGCTTCCGCTTTGGTTTGGGCAGGTTTTCGTTGATGTTCCAACGATGCATTGCCACCCACATTTAAGTACCACGGCGTTTGAGCCATATATAAAGGTACATTTGGATTCACTTCTTGCACTGGTGCTTTGTTGGTTTTTCGTCCTCCATCTGCATCTCGCGGTCGGAACGCATCACGGAACTTGTCATCCGACATCACACCCAATACCGCCGTTGCTCAACGTTGCACACGCACCCGCGCACTTCAGTCGTAGTTTGCACTACTTTTCCTTTACTACCACGGCACACACGAATCAGCTCTTACGACAGCTGTCAGCCAACAAGCGCGGCGACACCTTCCAAAGACACAACGCAGTGTAAGCACCCGCACCCTATTTTTCAGCGTCATCTCCAGGTACACAGGTGGAGTGCCACATCAACACGTGATTGTGAATTTCGTCCCTCTTGACGCTCGACGACCATGCCCCGGGAGGAGCCATCGTACTCTGGCCGAGACGCTTGGCAGTCCCGAGGAGCGGAATCTTCGCCACGCGTTTATGAGGAACGAAGAAAATCAATATCACCACCTTATCGTGGTACAAGTTATAGACCATCTTTGAACGGCGCCAACGGCAGCACGAATGACGATCGCCGCTCGCCCACTCGAGCTGGAGCTCCCGCGTCTGCGCGAGCTCGAGAAGGTTCGCGCAGGCGGCCCGAGGACTGGGTAGATAAATCAAGAGACGAGAGGGGCATCCGGACATGGGACCAAATGGAAGAACGTGCCCACCCTAGGCGCGAGTACTCGTATGAACGTCCACGTCCCGCCCCTTACTACTTGGATGATGCTAGAGACACGTCTCGCGACGATTGGGACCGTCGAAAAGAGCGTTCACGTCTTCGTGATGAATCAGGTGCATGGTCGCGTCAGGACAAACGTCGGGACAGCTTTCGACGCGAGACTCGACGTGATGATACGGCTTCCGTCCTGCGGATGGTGCCACCAAGACGCGAGTCACCATTGCCACGTCCTCAGCTCCAGACTCCTGTCAAAGTACGCAGTGGGCCGCGACCAGGTACACTGGCTCGGCGTGCGCGGCCTAAACCGGCACCGCTTCGCGAACGCACATTCGTCGGTTGTAGTAACGTTCAAGCCTACGAAGTGTCGGTGAAACTTGGTCAGGGCACCTTCGGCGAGGTAAAACAGGGAAAGCAAATTTCAACAGGGCGCAGTGTTGCATTAAAGAAAGTCACGATATACGACGCCAAAGATGGTTTGCCAATTACTGCGCTGCGGGAGATCAAGCTGCTCAAGGCCCTGAAGCACCCACATATTGTACCAGTCATTGATATGGCGTATAGGCCACCTACGGAACGACGAAAAATGGGCGAAGTGTACATGGTTGAACCCTATATGGATCATGACTTGAATGGCCTGCTCGACAATCCAAGTGTGCAACTGCCGATGAACCAAATCAAGCTTTATATGCGGGAACTTCTAGAGGGTATGCTATACTTGCACAAGAACCGCATTATGCACCGAGACATGAAAGCCGCTAACCTTCTCATCGACAATCAAGGCCAGCTTCAAATTGCCGATTTCGGTCTCGCGCGTCCGTTCCATGATCCTGATGAAGCGTGGCGTTCGCGTGGCTGGGTTGGATCACACAACTATACTGAAATGGTTGTCACACGCTGGTACCGCCCTCCTGAGCTTTTGGTGGGCCAGCGAAATTACGGGCCGCCGATCGACATGTGGGGGGTGGGATGTATACTGGCTGAAATGATAACGCGCAAACCAATTTTCAAAGGCACATCCGAAATCAATCAGCTGGAGCTCATTTCCGCTTTGTGTGGCTCACCGAATGATGACAACTTCCCTGGATGGTCGAAATTGCCTGGCGTGAAAAATGCCACACCTTCAGGACGACCAGACAATAACCCGAATGTCCTAGGTCGACATGATTTCGGGCGGTACCCACGTGTCATAAGACAGCACTTTACCACCGTTATCGACTGTGGACGCGAATGTGCTGATCTGATTGATCGACTTCTTGTGCTCGATCCAAGCAAGCGTCTCACAGCGGCAGAAGCACTTGAGCATGAATGGTTTTGGACAAAACCATATCCAGCTGATCCAGCTTCTCTTCCGAAATATTTACCGTCGAAGGAGATCGACCGAAACAAGCGCGAGTGGAAAATGAATCCCAACGTTGCCCCTAACACTGGTGTGCGTCCTTCGATCATGCCACGTCCTCCGATGCTGATGGCGCCTGGTTTGCCACATGCACCTATGATGCCAGGAGTACCTGTCACTACGAGACCACCACCGCCAACAGCTCATCTATCGTCTTCTGGCAGTGGCGCCTATCCACCACTGCCTCGGCTTCCTGCTGCCCCACCGTCTGGAACAGGGTACGGACGCCAGAAGGATTATGGGTGGTACAACCCAAGCGTACCTCGTGGCAATGCCCCCCCAAGACCTTACTAGGCTTTGTTCCAAAATAGACCTTACCTATACCCCATCGCACGCACAAGAAAAAACAGCATTGTTAACACATCGCATCACACGTTTTAGTATGTAAGTACATGTCAGTGCATGATATCTTTTTTGATTGCTGGCAAAGAAAGAAGCAAACAAACTATAGTATCAATGTGTAGCCATCCGTCCCAAACACGCACACACACACATTTTGCCAGCATGTATGGCGCTCATGTATACACACAAGTGAGGGGGCATACATTTAGAACACCAAAGCAGCACCCTTCGTCTTCTTCTCACCACCAAGTTCGAAGTGCTTGCAGCGCTTCAACGCGAGGTGAGAGCGATACTTGCACACCGTACACTCGAGACGCAACACAACCTTCTTTGTCGTCTTGGCCTTCTTTTGGAAGACAGGCTTGGTTTGACCACCGTAACCCTTCTGCTTGCGAACGTAACGACGCTTACCCTGAGCGAACTCAGACGCCTTACCGGCCTTGTACTGAGTCACCTTGTGGGGGCTTGTGAGAGTGTCAGTAGGACTAGTCTTCATATACCACTTTCAAACACGTACGTGTGCTTCCGGCAAGTCTTACCCTTGCAGTACGTCCTGCGGGTCTTTGGGATGTTCACCATCTTCAACAAATGTTAGTAGTGATTCTTTGCGAAATAGGCACGTACTCTTGACGGATCGTTGCAAGACGAGGCGTTAGGAAGCGGTGCGGCATACTCGTGGTCGTCCTCTGGCTTGCGGTCTGTGTCACGTGCTCACGTGATCTTTATAGTTCCAGCGAGATGGGTGGATAGCGGCTCCAGTTTTGTGTGTGGCAGGAACCCGTCTGTTGCTCTGACAAATTTTGGCTGCACATCTCGGCCTCAACCCGGTCGCATGACATACCGCCTGCCCCGAATCAAAAGAGGACCCACGTGCATACATCCACATGTGCATCTTGCAGTAATGTGCATTGAATTGAGTACGCACGGCGGGTGTCCCACCATATTTTCCCTAGTATCATGTCGACCCAACAAGTCGATACTCTAGTTATTGGTGCAGGTATGTTAGTGCATTATCAATACAAGTGAAAACGCTCTTCTTGTATCGAATCGAATAGAGCTAACAAAAATACAGGCCCTACAGGCCTTGGAGCTGCCAAACGCCTGAACCAACTTGTACGTGGTCCGTGTGCATCTCACCACAGAACCTCGGCTCATGGACTCTTATCGACGCCAATGAAGAGGCTGGTGGTTTGGCATCGACTGATGTGACCAAAGAAGGCTTCCTTTTCGATGTGGGTGGACACGTCATCTTTTCGCACTACGCCTACTTCGACGATGTGCTGGCCCAGGCTCTTCCCAACCAGGACGACTGGTACGAACACCAGCGTATCTCATACGTGCGTAGTCGAAATGTCTGGGTGCCCTGTAAGTTTTTGTTCATCAGTACCACAGAAAATGCTAATGCGGTGCAGACCCGTACCAGAACAACATCTCTATGCTCCCCACAGAAGACCAAGTCAAGGCCATTGATGGCATGATTGATGCCGCTGAGCTTCGTGTCCGTGCCAAGGAGCCGCCTAAGACATTTGATGAATGGATTGTCCGAATGATGGGTGAAGGCATCGCAGACTTGTTCATGCGCCCTTACAACTTCAAGGTCTGGGCAGTCCCCACGACGATGATGCAATGCAAATGGCTTGGTGAGCGTGTGGCTGCACCCAATCTCAAGATGGTTGTATCCAACACTCTTAACAAAAAAGTGGCTGGAAACTGGGGTCCGAATGCAACGTTCAAATTCCCCGCTCGCGGCGGCACCGGTGGTATTTGGAAAGCTGTGGCCAAGACCCTGCCCCAGGAGAACTTGCAGTTTAAGAAAAAGGTGGTTAAGGTAAATGCTGAGGCACACACAGCATACCTTTCAGATGGTTCTCTGATCAAGTACAACCATCTCGTCTCAACCATGGGCTTGGACTTCTTGGTCAACACTATGGAGGGCATTGACAGCGGCCTGAAGCAGCAACTCCAAAAAGCTGTTAGCGATAAGCTTGTCTACTCTTCAACTCACGTAATCGGTATTGGTATCCGTGGCGAGCTTCCTAACCGTATCGGAGATAAGTGTTGGCTTTACTTCCCTGAAGATGATTGCCCCTTTTACCGCGCGACGATCTTCTCGAACTACAGTCCTAACAACTGTCCTCAGAAGGGTGCTAAGCTTCCGACGCTACAGTTTGCTGATCCTTCCAAAGGTGCTCCATCTTCGGAGCCTCAGGATGGTCCGTACTGGTCCCTTATGATGGAGGTATCTGAGTCGCATCTGAAGCCAGTTGATAATGAGAAGGTCCTTGAAGACACAATACGTGGTTGTGTGAACACTCAACTTCTTTTACCAGAAAGCGAAATTGTTAGCACTTACCACCGTAAGTTCACGCCAGGCTACCCTACCCCTAGTCTGGATCGTGATGCAGCCCTGCAAGAGATCCTGCCTCCTTTGCTCAACAAGTATGGCATTTTGAGCCGCGGTCGTTTCGGGTCGTGGAAGTATGAGGTCGGCAACCAAGATCACTCATTCATGCTTGGAGTTGAAGCTGTTGATCGTGCACTCTTTGGCAGCCCAGAAGTCACGCTCGAGACGCCTGACTTCGTGAATGGTCGTCGTAATGTTGAGCGTCGCTTATAGTCAGTTAGCGGTATCGCATTAATTTTATTTTGGCACTGAAATGCTGATTGTTGTGGAGAAGAAGTTGGCTATTATTAGTCAGTCATGTACGCGGCTTACGCACGGACAACATAAGGTTTTAAGCACGCAACTTTAGGCGTTGGGGCCAAGTTGAAACCAATCTGGCTCCCGACGCTTCCTTATTTCCAACCAAAGGGTATTGCCGCCTTTCCCTACGCGCTTAACGACTTTAGACTAACCATGACTGTTACTGAGCATACAAATGAAAAAAATGTAAGTGAAGTCTTGGATAAGTTGTGCTAACACTTGCATAGGTCACGATGTTCAGTCGTGACAGCATGTGCTTCGAGACACCGGGTGCAAAGGAGAACGTATTACATGAGAAGGAAAAGCACTTTGAGAAACTTCTCTCTGTCTCAGATGAGACGCTTCAAGAAATCACCCGAAATTTTGTCAAAGTTTTGTCTCGTGGCTTGGAGCAAGAGGATCAAGTTGTCCCTATGTTCCCGACCTTCGTGTTCAATTGGCCCACAGGTAAAGAGACGGGTGACTTTCTCTCCTTGGATATGGGAGGAACAAATATTCGAACCTGTTTGGTCAGACTAAAGGGAGACCGGACTTTTGAGCTCACGCAGTCCAAGTTCCGTATCCAAGAGACTTACAAACATGTGGATGGCCAGATACTATTCGATTACTTTGCCGAGTGTATTCGTGACTTCATTGAGCAACAATATGGATCGTGTGATAATATTAGCGAGGATCTTTCATTGGGCTTTACATTCAGCTACCCAACCGTGCAAAAAAAAATCGACCATGGTGTCCTCACGCATTGGACTAAGGGCTTTGGCAACCCTAACACAGAAGGGCATGACTGCGCCGATCTACTGCGGCAAAGTCTGAAAAGAGCTCGCGTCCCCGTAAAGCTTAGCTCTATCATCAATGACACGACAGGGACTTTGATTGCTTCGAACTACGTGGAACCTGATACTCAAGTTGCGTGCATTTTTGGCACTGGTTGTAATGCCGCTTACATGGAAGATGTTTCAGAAATCCCGAAGCTTGCACACTTAAACCTGCCTCCCAATGAAAAAATGGCTATCAACTGCGAGTATGGCGCATTTGACTCCTTCGACCACAAGTACTTGGCGTCTGTGCGCACAAAATACGACGAGGAAATTGACCTCACTTCCAACAAGCCTCACCAGCAAGCCTTCGAGAAGATGATCGCCGGTCTGTATCTCGGAGAGATTTTCCGCTTGATCGTTTGCGAGCTTATATATGAAGGAGTGCTTTTCCTTGGGCAGGAAACATATAAGATTGAGAAGCCATTTTCATTTGATACAGCTTTCCTTTCACTTCTCGAAACTGACCCTACGGATGAGTTGCTCACAGTCATGGGTTTGTTTAAGTACTTTTTCGGTCTTGAAACAGAACTGGATGAGCGTCAATTTTTCCGACGCCTTGCGCAGCTCATCGGCACACGCTCTGCGCGCTTGAGTGCTTGCGGTATTGCCGCTATTGTGTCGAAGAAAAACTTGCTCGAGAAAGGTTGCACGGTTGGTATTGATGGCAGTTTGTTCTCCAAGTACCCTCACTTCTCTGATCGTCTGCATGAAGCACTTGAAGGCATTCTTGGACCTAAGGCCAAGTCAATCAAGACGCGTCAAGCCGAAGACGGTTCAGGTGCTGGTTCTGCCGTCATTGCAGCCATGACCACGGCGCGTAAGAAAGAAGGTCACCTTGTGCATGTCTAGAAAGAATGGCATTATTACATCGTTGAAGATCTACTTGCTTTGGCCTTGCACTTTCATGACCGCTCTCTATATGCCCGCGTGGTTGAACTTCGCGGACGCTTTTTTTTTTTTTTTTTTTTTTTTTTTTTTTTTCTTTTTTTTTTTTC
>ERZ500978.25-NODE-25-length-135081-cov-7.407470_pt1 | contig 135081 bp, 111 predicted proteins | sample MGYA00248870_ERZ500978 | MGnify/ENA primary metagenome ERZ500978 (study PRJEB25958, sample SAMN03398513) | human skin metagenome | study: EMG produced TPA metagenomics assembly of the Human Skin Microbiome Metagenome (human skin metagenome) data set. | reverse complement strand
GGCCGAGTCGCTGAGCCGCCCCGCCATTCCGACGCAGCCATTGCCGCTCGTCGTGCCGATGACATGCGTGCCGCGCCTCACGGCGCTGGGCATCCACCTCGTGCCAGCCACCCATCTTCTACCTGCCCTGTCTCTCGCGAGCGCGGGTCAATCTATGGCCATGAACGCCGGGCTCACAGCGCCACGCCCCGTCGTCGGCGTCCAAAACGAACCGGTGCTGCTGGTCGGCATCACCGATGCACCGACGCCCCTCGCGCCCGGCGCGAGTCCTGCCTCGCGGCAGCGCCTGCATCTGAGCGTCGTGCTCTCCAAGCTCCGACCCGAGCAGCTCAGTGGACTCGCTCACATCATGCAGACGCTCCAGCACGAGGACGATCCGTCATAGTCACGTATGTGTAGGCAGGAACCAGGCATCGGCCTGCTGCCTCGTCATGAGCGGCATCGTCGGCGCATCGACGTACTCGTCGTGCGGCGCGTCGCTCGTATAGTGCGAGTGCCGCGCCGTATGCCACTCCGAGTCCTCGAGCAGGTGCACGCGGGAGCCGTGCGCGTTCCACGTATCGAGCTCGTGCGACTCATCGTAGGGCGTCGGCCCGCCCGCCGTCGGCGCGTCCTCCATGTACGACTCGTTGACGTCCGGCTCCGGAAACTTGGGCAAGTCGCCCGCCACAGGCGCCAGCGCCGCCGCGTAGTGCACACGCTCCGCACGCTCGTCCGGCTGGGCGGACGTATACGACACCTCGGCGCGCGGCATGCACTCGGGCGTCGCGCGCGGGCGCTCGCGGTGCGGCATGAACATGGCACAGCACGCGCCCAGCGTCAGTGTGACGGCGCTCCCGTACAGGCACGCGGCGCTGACGACCGTAAAGACAAACGCCTGGCCGTACGTGAGATCCAGCTCGTCGGTCGGCAGGTGGTGCTCGAGCTCATAGTAGAGGCAGATCAGAATCGCAAAGGCGACGGTGGCGACGAGGGCGCCCAGCACGGCCAGGCACACGGCCAGCATGCCCATCGCCCGTACGTGGACCAGCGCCACCATAGACGCGAGGGCCGTGAGGCAGGCCAACGCAAACGATACAGGGAACAGCACCAGCACCAACGTCAACGTGTGCACAAAGTCCCGCACGCTGCGCGACAGGTCCCCGACCTCGTCAGGCACATGGTATCCGACGCCCACACGCGAGTCGTGGCCATTGACGCGGTAGCCCAGCGCACCCAGCTTGGCGTCCAGAAGCGGTGCCTTGGCACGCAAGAGCCAAAAGCTGTCATTGACCGGCACGCCGAACGTCGCGAGACCCAGCAGCACACTCGCGGCGATCGCAGCTAGCAGCCCGATGGCCACGAACAGCCGCATACCATGCGGAAGACAAAAGACGCCGGTGGCGCTTTTTTGGGGGGGACGCGTGGAGTTCGAGGTACGTTCTACTTACAGCACATCGTCTAAACGCAGCCGAATGCCAGGCCCCTGCGTCGAGCTCAGGTGCACCTGCTGCACGATCGACAGCGCTCGCTTCATCGCAGCCACGCTGCGCTGCTGCACGGTCTGGCCGTCCGCCTGCTCCGTCGTCATGTCTCGCATGTAGCCGGCCACGACTTGGGCGCTCACCTTGGTACCGGCCAGACCACTAGCGGCCTTGTGGATGATCGCATCCAGCAGCGCCTGCACATTCGCGCGCAGCTCGGCCTCGCTGAACGAGATGCGGCCCACCGCCGCACGCACGACCCCCACACGGTCGCCACGCCAGTCGACGCCCGTCACCAGCTGATCAATCGCGGCGTGCATCTCCTCCGCATCCTCCACGACCGTGCCGCGCTTCGTGCTCGGCATCAGACCTTTCGGACCCAGCGCACGAGCGAGCGAGCGGCTCAGACTCGGCAGCAGACTCGTCGTGCACAGCACACGCGAGAACGACGGCACGCGTCCCGCCACCGTATCTCCGATCATGTCGTTTCCGCCGATCACAAGGCGCATCGACGAGCCTTGCGCCTCCAGCTGCGACGCAACCTGCTGCGCCGCGTCCGCTGCCTCGGTCCCCTGCTCGGCAAACACCAGCACCGTCTCGCCCTTGACGCGCGGGTCCTTCGGGTACGAAATGCGGCCACGGAACGCATTCGTCTGATTCGGCGGCACACTCGTCACAATGTGCAGCTCGTACGCATTACGCGGCCGCGCCGCCTCGACGGCCCGGATCACGCGGCGCGCCTCCGACAGCGATAGGGTATCACTCGACTTGTTCTCGTCGGTCTTTTGGGGCGCGCGGAGGCCCTTCTCAGAGTTCTGCTCTTCCAGGAGCGCGGCAGCCTGCCGGGCTTCGGGGCCCTTGAGCTGGCCCGCGGCATACAGCCGCAGCAGCGTCTTGGGACTCTTGCGCGCACGCCCCTTGTTGCCTAGCGCCGGCGTAGCATGCATGCTGCGCACTCCCCAAACAGGCATACGCAGGGCAGGACGCACGCCTGCCAAGCTTCGGACGACACTCCACACCATCGCCCTCGATCCGCGAATCGTCGTCGTCGGACAAACGGCAGGGAGGCGAAGCGCCGTTCTCTTCTTCGATATCACGTGACTCAACGCGACCGCGGCGGGGCTCGTCGAGGGGCGTGGCGGCCACCCTGGAGCCTCGAGGCATGTTGGGATCGTCGACGCGGCAAGTCCATGTGTATGGCCGCAAGGGGCGTACGCGCGTCGTGCATGATGCGCCGTCTGTGTTAGAGGACCAGGCTCCGCCCTCGACGCCGCCGCGGAAGACTATCGTGCCACCGACGCGCGGCTTGTTTACAGGGGTCGATTTTCGATCGACTTGGGACGCGTGGGTGCACAGCCCGCGCGAGACGTTTTCGAGTAAGGTGTCGACACCATGGAAGCAGTGGGCGAAGGGATCCTCGCAGGCACGCACCCCCCTTCGGCCCAAGTCCACCAACACCCAGGCGCTCTGCGACACGTTGAAGGATGTATCGCTCGAGGACCACGGCTTAGCGTCGCTATTGCGGCGTGTCCAGCAATCCCAACCACTCGATTTTGAGCAGCTCACAGCGGATCTTGCGTCGACGTATCAAAAGGTCGGTGAAGCGAGCTACTCGGAAGTATATCGGTGCATGTCCTCCGGCGCCATCCTCAAAGTGATACCCTTGGACATGGGCACAGAGCATGCCGGCATCGCCCTGTCGTCACCCGACAGCGTTGACCGCGAAGTCGCTATGATCTATGCCTTGTCGCACGCATCTCATCCATGTGCGCACCACTTTGTACAGCTTCAGCGTGCGCACGTCGTGCGTGGCGCGTACCCCTCGGCTCTGTTGCGCGCGTGGGACACGTTCAAAGCTGAGCAGGCTTCGCGCAGTGAGAATGCGAGGCCGAGCGTACTCCCATCGACGCAGCTGTACGGTGTCATTGTCATGAACGACGCGGGCCAGGAGCTGGAGGGTCTGTCGCTGCGCAACTGGGTAGAGCGTGCCGCGGTGTTTTGGCAGGTGGCGTGTGCGGTGGCATTTGCCGAGCATGTGTCGTCGTTTGAGCACCGAGACTTGCACATGGGCAACATTCTCGTCCGGCGCGACGCGTCCCAGGCGGCCCCGGACGAGGGCGCGTTATCGGCGCTGTGGCGTCCGTATGCACCTGAGCGCACGGGCGTGCACGCGACCATCATCGACTATTCTCTCTCACGCATGGAGCTGGACGGTCAGACGGTCGCGTACGACTTTTCTGACGCATCGCTCTTCGCGGGCCGTGGCGACGCGCAGTACGATGTGTACCGCCACATGCGCAGTCTCGTCTCGGAGGACTGGCAGGGTCATGCGCCCATGACGAATGTGCTCTGGCTGCAGTTTGTGCTGCAGCGCATGCTCGCGATGCATGCGCCGCCGGACGATGAGCGAGGCACAGCCGCGTCGCACGCCTACGATCTCCTCGTCCAGGCCGAGCAGCTGGCGCACGAGGCCATCGAGCATGAGCAGCGGCACGTACCGCAGCGGCGCGTATCTACGCGGTCCAAGCGCCGCTCGATCCAGCGCTCCCAAGATGCATGGAAGGTGCTGCCCGACGCTCACCGTCCGCGCATCACGTCGACCTGGACGTGGCTGCAGACGCTGCTGCCTTATGTGGAGGTATCGGAGACTTTCGCCGACCGTCCGACGCCGGCGGTCGGTGAGGCGTCGAGTTCGTAGGCTACCAACACGTTCTGTGTCGTGGACGGGCGTGTATCTCGATGGCATGAAGGACCATCCGGACATGTCGTCGCATCCATCGGAGGCGTTGTCTGCCGCGTCGAGCGCGCGATTCGAGTCCCACGACGACGACAGGGCTGCCAGCGACTTGGCGCTTCGTGCGCCGTCGCCGATGCGCGAGCCGACGACGCTGCATGAGATCCTGGACTCGATGGATCCGTCGGATCCGCTCTCGTCCGTTTCTAGTTTTCCGCAGGAGGCGGCGTACGAAGACGAGCTGCCGTCTGAGACCACATCGACCGGGCGGCGGCGACGCCACATTCTGTCGGAGCAGCGCCGGCGCAACCAGAGTCGCGAGGCGTTTGAGCGGCTGTCGGAGCTGCTCGGTGTGGGGCGCCAGTACGGTGCGCGTGCGCTTGGCCTGAATGCCGGCGCGGGGACGGGCGTCGAGGACGAAGAGCTCGATGACCGTACGGATACGGAAGAGGACTTGATGCTGTGCTGTGACGAGGAAGTCGTGATGCGGCGTAAGCGCAATGCGCTGCGTCGTGCGCGCACGCGGCTGAGTCATGGGCGGCACGTCCGTGGCAAGGGCCGTGGGCGGGGCGGCAGTGCAGGGCAGGCGGGGAGCAAGTCGGCGGTGCTGTTCCAGGTGATTGACCTGCTCGACTGGCTCGACGGTCGAGAGGCGCAGCTCGAGCGCGATATACGCGAGCTGGAGATGCGCCTGGGTGCGTCTCAGCGCCCGCGTTTTGGTTAGGGTATGCTATGTGGACAATGGCTCGTATGCGCCGCGGGGCGAGGCGCCCCACGACCACCACGGCCGTGGGCCGGGCGACGGGTGGAAGCGGGGGTGAGAGCTGATGGAGCGGCGGAGGTGGGGCACCTCGGGATCGGCGGCTGCGTCGTCGTCCGCCCCGCCGATCTGCGGCACGGGGGTGGCTTGGTCGCCAAAGATGGCGTCCATTTCCTCGAGCGGCACGCCCTGGGTCTCGGGGTAGAGAAAGTACACGACCGCGAACGAGGCGACACAGAAGCCTGCGTGCAGCATGTACAGCCGCCACCCAATGCGCTCCTGGAGCACGGGCGTCAGCTGCCCGACGATCCAGTTCCACACCCAGTTCGTCGCGGCCGCGAGCGATGCGCCCTTGGCGCGGAACGCGAGCGGCATGATCTCGGGCGTCCATGCCCATGGGATGGGGCCCCATGAGTACCCGAACGCGGCGTTGAACAGCACGACACACACCACGACCAGCGCCGGTGTGTAGGGCTGCTGCGCGCGCAGGAAGAGGCCGCAGGCGCCGAGGGTGAGCGCACACAGCAGCGCGCCCGAGAGCAGAATAGGACGCCGGCCCCATGTGTCGACGAGGAACCACGTCGGGATCGTCGCGAGCACGTACACGAGGGCGTTGAGGCCGGTCATGAGCAGGGCCTTGCGCCCGACCCATCCGGCGCTTTCAAAGACGAGCGGCGCGTAGTACGAGATGACGTTGATGCCGTTCAGCTGCGCGAGCATCTGCGACGACATGCCGATGAGCGTGCGGTGCCGCAGCGTGCGCCACATGGTGCGGTACGAGCGGTCGCCCTGCGCGCGCATCTGGAGGACGCTCGACTTGATTTCCGCGTACTCGAGCTTGGCGCGCGCTCCGGCATCGCCATCGAGGTCCATGAGCACATGCAGGGCCTCGGCGTCGCAGTCGCGGTCGCAGAGCCACCGCGGACTCTCGGGCAGGCACACGGAGCCGAGCGCGAGCGCACAGCCGAGCACGGGCTGGACGAGCAGCGGCAGACGCCAGCCGAGGGGGCCCGGCAGGAACGAGCACAGGTAGTCGATCCACACGCTGGCCATGTACCCCACGATGTTGCCGGTGAACTCGATGCACGCGAGCTTGCCGCGGTTCTCGGCGGGCGAAATCTCGCTCTGGTACGTCGGCACGACCATGCTCAGAAAGCCCACGCCAAAGCCCGAGACGATGCGGCCGGCGATCATCGCGTGGTAGCCTGTCGCGAGCGTCTGGACGAGGCCGCCGAGCGAAAACGCCACGGCGCCCCACACCATCACGGCCTTGCGTCCGAAGCGGTCCGCCGCGACGCCGCTGAGCAGCGACGTGATCAGCGCGCCAATCTCGAGGATCGCGACCATCGTGCCGACCTGCGCGGCACTCGGCTCGTGGAAGTACGCGCGAAAGTGCGGGTGCGGGAGGATGCCGCTCATGACGCCCTGGTCGTAGCCAAACATGAACACGCCGAGACTCGCGAAGCACGTCACCGACAGCACGAGGCCCGGGCCGCGGAGGCCGAGGTGCCGTGTTAGCGCGTTTGTGGGCGCAGCTGCATCGATGATCGGGCGCAGCGGCCGCGCGTGCAGGTCGGCCGGCAGGCTCTGCGCGACCGCGGGCTTGTACTCGTCGAGCGCGTCGGCCGGCTGCTCCATGTCGTCCGCGCGCAGGCGGGGCGTCACATGCCCGGTGCTGGATCGCTCGTACTGCGACATGGTCGCCGTGCCGGCGTGCGCGAGGTGAGGGGCGTCGGCGTCGCGCGCGCGGATATCGTGCGCGACTTGTGCCTTGGCGCGGCGCAGCTCGTCGGCGGCGCGGATGCCCCACGAGCCGCGGAAGATGACGTGCACTTCCTCGAGCGAGAGCTGCCGCGTGTCGGGGAAGCAGCACAGGCAGAACACGAAGCCGATCGCGCACAGGCCGGCGTAGAAGCCGAACGCGCCTGACGACGTCGCAGCGCGCACGAGCGACAGGTACGTCGCGCCGATGATCAAGTTGCACGACCAGTTGACGGCCGTCGCGATGCTCGTGCCTATCGCGCGCGTCTCGATGGCGAAGAGCTCGCCCTGCTGCCACGGGACGTTGCCGATGCCAAAGCCGTACGCGAGCACAAAGACGAGGATCGCGACGATCACCAGGTACGTCCACACCTTGCGCCCCTGGGGAATGTGCATCGACAGCGCGCCATCCTCCTTGACGGGCAAGAATCCGAAGCAGATAGCCGCAAACACGAGCGCGCCCGTCATCACCGGCACCGAGTAGAGCAGCACGCGCCGGCGCCCGATCCTATCGATGTACTTGAGCGCCACGAGCGTCGCGACAAAGTTGCCCGCACTCACGATGAGCGACACCGCCACGGGCTTCGCGAAGCCAATCGCCTGGAAGATCGAGCCGCTGTAGTACATGAGCGTGTTGAAGCCACACAGCTGCTGCAGCGCCTGCAGACCGCAGGCGAGCGCGAGCGCGCGCGCATTCGGGCCCGCCACGAGCAGGCGCAGACGCGCGGCAAACGTGCGCGTGTGCCGCGCCTCCCACGGCGACAGGTCCTGCGCGAGCCTCTCGGCGCGCTCGCGGCAGGACACCTCCGTCGCATGCGGGTAGATGCGCTGGAACGTGCGTGTCGCGCGCTCCATCTTGCCGCGCTGGCTGTCGTAGCGCGGCGACTCGGGCAGCCATGCCATGCTCACGAGCGAGACGATCGCGGGAATCGCGCCACCCGCGACCGTGTAGCGCCACCCGCCCTTGACGCTCTCAAAGCCGGCGCCGACGCCTGTCGCGATCAGCTGTCCCATCGTGAGGAACACGACATTGAGCGTCACGAGGCGGCCACGCAAGTGCGCCGGTGCCAGCTCGCCGATCCACAGCGGCACGATCATCGACGCCACACCGACGCCGATGCCGACGATGAAGCGGCCGACAATCAGCGTCCACGATCCCTGCGCGGCGGCCTGCACAATCGCACCGACGATAAACACCGCGTTCGCAAGCGCAATGACCATCTTGCGACCCAGCCACTCGGAGGGGAACATGGCACACAGCGCGCCGATCAGCGCACCGAGCGACGTCGCGGACGTGATCAGCTGCTTCGTGCCGTCGCCCAGCTGCCCAAAGTCCTGAAAGTCGTCCAGACTCACCAGCACAGACGACACGTAGCCCGTGTCGTAGCCAAACAGCGAGCCACACAGCGCCGCACTCATCGTCAGCATCCACACCGTCCAGCCGACACGCTCCACCGCCGCCGCCGCCGCGATCGTCGACGCCTCGCCGACCACGTACGCTTCCGCCTGCACACTCGCCGTATCTGCTATCGACGGCGCCTTGTCGCGCGCGTGCATCTCGACACTCTCGGGCGTCGCGCCTACACGGCTCGTCATGGCGAAAAACCAACCTCTATGCCACGTGCCACTCGTCGAGGCGCACGTACTCGACGCCCGGCCGCGCCGTCAGCTCGCCCAGCACGACAGGCGCCTCGCCCGCCGCCTCGAGCGCCTGCACCGTGCGCTCCGACGCAGCCGCCGGCACCACGAGCACCATTCCTATGCCGTTGTTAAACGTGCGCGCCATTTCCTGCGCGGCAATGTGGCCCTCGCGCTGCAGCCACGCAAACAGCGGCGGACGCTCCCAGCGCGACACGTCGATCACCGCACCCAGGTGCGCCGGCAGCATGCGCGGCACATTCTCCGTAAAGCCACCGCCCGTGATGTGCGCGAGTCCCAGCACCTCGTGCTCGCCCCGCAGCACATGCGCCAGCGCCCGGACGTACACGCGCGTCGGCGCCAGCAGCGCCTCGCCCAGCGTCGCGCACGTCGCGTCCGGCCAGGGGCACGGCGACGACAGCGACACGCCCGCCTTGTCCACAATCTTGCGCACAAGCGAGTAGCCATTCGAGTGCAGACCGCTGCTGCGCAGACCCACCAGCACATCGCCCGCCTGCATACGGCTCATGCGCGGCAAGAGCGCCTCGCGCTCCACAGCGCCCACAGCAAAGCCCGCCACATCGTACTCGTCGCCCACATACATGCCCGGCATCTCGGCCGTCTCGCCACCGATCAGCGCACACTCCGCCTGGCGACACCCGTCCGCCACGCCCTGCACGACCGCCGCCGCCATGTCCACACGCAGCTTCGAGCACGCAAAGTAGTCGAGGAAAAACAGCGGCTGCGCTCCCTGCACAAGCAGGTCGTTCACCGACATGGCCACGAGATCGATGCCGATCGTGTCGTGCTTGCCATACTCCAGCGCCACACGCAGCTTCGTCCCCACGCCGTCCGTGCCACTCACCAAGATGGGATCACGCAGGCCGAGCGCCTGGAGATCAAACATGCCGCCAAAGCCACCGAGCGAGCCCATACACCCCACACGCTGCGTACTCTTCGCCATCGGCTTGATCCTCTCGACCAGCGCATTCCCCGCATCAATGTCGACGCCCGCCGACGCGTACGTCATGTCGTGCTTCGTGCGCGCCCCCGCCAGCGCGCGGTGCGCAATGTCGCGGCGGTACACCATGCCATCGAACCGGATGCTCGACACACCCGCATACACGCGCCGCAGCGCCTCATCGAGCGTCTCGCCCACCGCCGACACCGCCAAGACACGGCCGCCCGCCGTCAACAGCGTGCCATCCTCCGCACGCGTCGTGCCCGCATGGTACACGGACACATCGTCCGGCAGCGTCGGGATCTCGATCGGCACACCCGTCGCATACTTGCCCGGGTAGCCGCCACTCGCCAACACCACACTCACCGCATAGCCCGCCTTGATGCTCAGGTCCACACAGTCCAGGCGGCGCTCCACACACGCTACCATCACATCCGCGAGCGTCGACGGATGCGCCAGCAGCTCGAGCACAGCCTCCGTCTCGGGATCGCCAAAGCGCACATTGAATTCCAGCACCTTGGGCCCCTTCCTCGTCAGCATCAGCCCCACAAACAGCATACCGACAAGCGGCATGCCATCACGGCGCATCCCCTCCACGGTCGGCCCCAGCACCTCGCGGCGGATCCGCTCCTCCATGCCTGGCGCCGTCCCATCGGGCGTCGGGCAGTACGCGCCCATGCCACCCGTGTTCAGACCCGTGTCGCCCTCGCCAATGCGCTTGTGGTCCTGGCAGCCAGGCAGCGCCCGCACCGTGTAGCCATCCGTAAACGCCAGCACAGACAGCTCCGAGCCATCAAGACGCTCCTCCACGACCAGAAAATCACACGCATCGCCAAACATTTGGTGCACCAGCATGTCCTTCGCACTCTGCTTCGCCTCCTCGTCCGTCTCAGGCAGAATCACACCCTTGCCTCCCGCCAGACCATCGGCCTTCAGCACCACCGACTTCGCTCCACCGAGCTCATCGATGAACGCGTAGCACTCTTCGATCTGATCAGCCGTGAACGTGCGGTACGCCGCCGTAGGGATCTGATGACGCGCCATAAAGTCCTTGGCAAACGCCTTCGAGCCCTCGAGCTGCGCCGCCTCTTTCGACGGACCAAACACAGGAATGCCCACATCGCGGAACGCCCGCTCCACGCCAGCCACGAGAGGCGCCTCAGGGCCAGGAATACACAGCGTCACATTCTGCTCCTTCGCCCACCGCGCCATGTCGCTAAAGTCGCCACTCGCCTTCGGCGTGCTGACGTTCGAGCACCGCGATCCAAGCGTAGCCGTACCGCCATTACCTGGTGCCACGTACACATGCTCAACACGCTCGGCACGCAGCAGATGCAGGGCTAGGGCATGCTCACGCCCACCCGCACCAAGAATCAGAGCTCGAATGGCCGACATGAGGGACTACCACGATCAGGGGCGGCCTGGCCGCGTCGTTTTTGCTGAGTCAGCACAGAGCGCGCTGCCGAAAAAAAAAAAAATCGGTTCGCTGGCGCCCGTCTTTTCCTCTGTCCATGTCGAAGCGAACGCTCGCCGAGCAGCCCTCGGCCCCGGAGCCCGAGCGCCGCCGCGTCGATGGCGCCCAGCCCATGAAGGAAGAGGATGGCATGGGCGAATTCGAGGACCCCTTTGAAGACGAGATTGAGAGTGACGGTGAAATCGTACACCATGAGGACGACGACATGGATGAGGAGGACGACGAGCCCGAGACACAGACCAAGCCGTTTATGCCGGGCACCATGCAGCTGGAGGAGGGGCAGACACTCGTTCCCGATCAGTCAGCGTACCACATGCTGCACCGCATGAACGTAACATGGCCCTGCTTGTCGTTCGACTTTCTCCGGGACCATCTCGGCTCGCAGCGGCAAAGCATGCCGCACACCGCCTACGTTGTGGCTGGTACACAGGCGGATACGGCGAAGAACAATGAGGTCCTTGTCATCAAGGCAAGCTCGATGCACCGCACACAGCATGATGATGGTACGTACCCCTTACGTGGCTGGCGATGATGTCTTGAGGCATTTGGCTGTATGAGCGGCGCACGCTGCTCGATGCCGAAAAACAACTCGCTACCTATCTTATTCTGTCTGAGCCAAGCCACGAACTGCACATGAGGCGGGACTAACGCAGCAGCTGCCTCCGATGACGATGACCAGGACGACGACGTCGACGAAGACGCCGTCCTCGAATACAAGACCATTCCGCACCTAGGTGGCGTCAACCGCGTCCGTGCTGCACCGACGACGACGCCCACCTCGGATCTGGAGCCGTGCCTGGATGCATACCCCGTCGCGACGTGGTCCGAGACAGGCAAGGTGCACATTTGGGACGTGCGCCCCCTCTTTAATGCTCTCAACGTGCCTGGCACGACGATCGACAGGAAGAAGATCGAGACGCCTCTCTTCACAGTGAATGCACACCGCACGGAAGGATTCGCGATGGACTGGGGCGGCCTGCTGGGCGGCGGAGCGTCGGGTCATTCGGGCCACCTGCGTCTCTTGACCGGTGACATGCACAGCAAGATCTTCCTTACCACCAGCAACAATACGGGCTTTACCACGCACGCTACGCCGTTCGAGAGCCACACGTCCTCGGTCGAAGACTTGCAGTGGAGTCCGACGGAGCCGACGGTGTTTGCATCGTGCTCGGCGGACCGCAGCATCCGCATTTGGGACGTGCGAATCAAGTCGCACCGGTCCGCTCTGACGGTCGACGCCGCCCACGAGCAAGACGTGAATGTCATTAGCTGGAACCGCGGCACGCAGTTCCTGCTCCTCTCCGGCGGCGATGACGGCGCCCTGAACGTTTGGGATATGAGGTCGTTCAAGCCGAACCAGACCCCGAGTCCCGTGGCGCACTTTGACTGGCATCGCGCGCCGATCAGCAGTGTAGAGTGGCATCCCGAGGAGGACAGCATCTTTGCTGCCTCGGGCCGCGACGACCAAGTGACCCTGTGGGACTTGGGCGTCGAACGCGACGACGAAGAAGATCCCGCGCAGCTGCCCAAGGGACCCAACGGCCAACCCGTGCCGAGCCAGCTGCTCTTCTGCCACCACGGTGCGTCGGATATCAAGGAGGTGCACTGGCACCCCCAGATCCCTGGTATGCTCGGCTCGACGTCGTCGGATGGCTTCCACTTTTTCAAGACGATCTCGGTCTAAGCATAGCTCCTTGTACGATAGATGGAACCCTATGAAACTGTTCTTCGGCGGCTCGTTTTCTGGCAGTAGGGCTCCTTGTCCTCCCCCGTGTACGTCCACGCACGAAGTGCGTCGGCCACCTCGGGCGGCAGCGAGGACTTGCACAGTCTGTCATAGTCGTAGGCCACGCACTCAAAGTCGGCCTCAGCGACAATGGCGCTCTGCGCCACAGAGTACGCCTGCGAGCGCACCGTGACGCGATCGGCGAATTTCATCGGCAGCGCAGCCTGACCGATCACCACCGTGTCAGGGTACGTAACCGGTCGGCGGTAGCGGCAGTACGTCGAGGCCAGAATGATACCCACGCCACGGCCCCGTACCAAGTTGCTTGCGATCTCGGGGCTCAGGGTGCGGGACATGCGCTCCATCCATCGCATGCGCGCCGACTCAAACCACCGGATATAGTGCGCATTGTTGACGTGCTGGTACTGGTCATGCTCGCCCCACACCACGGGCTGCCGAAAGATGGCCGTGCGCGGAAAGCCTCGTCGTGATAGCGCTTCCTCGGCCTCGTTGATGCGCGCTTCGTAGGCTGCATTCTCACGCAGCACCTCCTCCGTCGAGATGGGGTGGTACATGCGCACGCCCCGTGCTCTTGGCAGGACGCCCGGACGCAGGATGTGCCGCACAGACATGGTGGTGGCAAAGTACGTGGGATCTATAGATCGGGCGAATAATGCCGTGGAGGTCGACGTTCCTCGGGCGTTCGGAGACGCATTTGGAGGGGCGCGGTGGGTGAAGAGCGGCGCGGTCGCTTGCGGATCGTATCTGGCGCAGGCTCAGACGAGGGAGATGGCATGACGTATATGTCGTCTAGCATGGAAGGGCCGACGATCCGGCGTAAAGATTGGAGTACGGGCTCGGGCAACGTGTCTGGATCGAGGGGCGCCATGTCGAGGCCGTCTGCGAGCACATGATCCAGCTCACCGCCCTCTTCTTCCAGCACGTGTGGATCGAACGAGCATGAATGCACGATAAAGGCCGGTGCTCCGATGTGCTTGGACAGGGTCAGGCGCTGATATGGGCCATGGGATGATGGAGGGGGCAGGTGACGCTGAGTGGGCGTGGCAAGCAGGTCCGTGTCTGTGCGAGACAAGAGCATGGATGGATTTACAGAGCCTGCCAGGTCCTGTTTTGGTATCAAAGCATGGCTGGACCTGTTCGCAGCGATGTGTTCTTTGTCGTGAACATGATCCGCCTCGTCCTTGGGAGCCGCGGCTGGATGATCTTGGTTTCCTCCCACTTGGTGTTTTTCCTCTTCTTCTTGACTCTGTCGGTTGGGCTCTTCTTGAAGGTTTTCGTCTTGTTCTTTCTCCTCTTTTTCGTCCACCGCCTCTTGACTGTGCTGATCCTTCCCGCTTTCCTCCTCGCTTTCCTCGCCTCCTTCCTCGCTTTCCTCCTCTCCTTCCTCGCTTTCCTCCTCTCTTTCTTCCTCGCTTTCCTCCTCTCCTTCTTCCTCGCTTTCCTCGCCTCCTTCCTTCTCTCCTACCTCCTCACTTTCCTCGCCTCTTTCCTCCTCGCTTTCCTTCTCTCCTTCCTCCTCGCTTTCCTCTTCGATTTCGTCCGCTTCATCTTCGCTTCCGTCCTCCGAGTCGTTCTCATCACTGTCCTCGTCGCTTTCCTCATAAAGAGCGCCTCTCGTTTCGTGAGGCACGCATCGATCGTGCGTCGGGTGCACCCCTTCCGGGTGATCCGACTCATGATCACTGTCGGACAAGACAAGAATCGGCGAAGGAGGGTGGGGCAGTGGGGCCTGCGTCATCGGCTCAGTCCGCAGAGCATGAGATAGGAACGAGTCCGGCAGCGACTGCGGCACATCCATAGGCGCGTCCTCTTCCGCCTGCATTAGGGTATCTGGCGGATCGGCATCGTGGTCCAATACTTGAATGTTGGGTGTAGGGCTCGTGCCCTGCGCCATGCGGGCACGGAACTGCAGCAGTGCATCAAAGTCGACTGTGCCTGTGGTATCGCGCTGAAAAGCAGACAGCAGCGAGGATGGTGCCTGTGACGTCGACGGCGTATCGACGCGCCACACTTGCTCTGCAAAGCCGTCCAAGTGCACAGGCCCCTGGTCGTCTTGATCCACAATACCACCCAAGGCAAGAACCTCCTCCATAGCATCAGCGGTCAGTGAAAGGTGGGCCTTGGCGCGTGGGTCTTCCTTCATCTCAGGCTCCTGCTCATCGTCCGACGACAAGAGCGTGAGCGGTCGCGGGTTGTCGCGAATCCAGGGCATGTCTGACGCAGGCGGAGGTGGTCCGACCAGGGCAGCGCGCAGATGCTCACGCACACCAGACAGCCACTGTGCCTCATCAAAGCTCTCAAACGCCGAGCGACGCGGCCGGCGCGCATGCCACGGCGAGGACGAGCGACGTTCGTCCCACGGCATGGAGGGCCCCGGCAAGAAGTGGAGGTGTCTCAGGAGAACAAAGAACGCGGCCAGCGGGGGTCTTGCTCGGCGCCCGTGTTCGTTGCCGACTTTTCAGCCGGTAGCGATGCCTTGGGGGCAGGATTCGTTGAGTCGGCCAGACTCGGTAGAGTGCGCTGCGCGGAACGACGCAGATAGGACGTCGATCGCCTCGGATGTGCCGCCTATCAAGCAGCTGGCGCTGCGACGCACGTCCGTGCTCCGCAGCCAGTGGTCCAAGATGGTGGCGCTGGACTGGTCGCAGGACAGCAAGCACATTCTCACAGCATCGCAAGACGGCTACATGATCGTGTGGAATGCCGAGGAAGGGTACAAGGTCCAGGCGATGAAGCTCCCTGTGCTCTGGGTCCTGTGCTGCGCCTATTCGCCCTCGGGACGACTCGTCGCGTCGGGCGGCCTGGACAATGCATGCACGCTTTACAATATGGCCGACCGAAAGAAGCCGTACGACGTGCCGATGGCCAAGCGGCTGCTGCGTCACAAGGACTATATCAGCGCGTGCCGCTTCGCCAGCGACCATGAGCTGTGGACGGCGTCCGGGGACGGCACAGTGATGCAGTGGGATGTCCAGCGCGACCAAGTCGTGTCTACCCTCGACGCGAAGCAGGGCGATGTGCTGTGCCTGCAAATGTCGCCCACGGACCCACACACGCTTCTGTCGGGCGGGACAAGTGCGCTCGTGCACATGTGGGACAAGCGCACCGCCGGCATCGTGCGCACCTTCGAGGGCCACCGAGCCGATGTCAACGCTGTCGACTTCTTCCCCGACGGGAGTGCCTTTGCTACGGCGTCAGAGGACTCGTTGTGCCGCCTCTTTGACGTGCGGACCGGCAGCCCGCTCCTGTCGCTGGATCGTCCGCCGCCACGCTCGGCCGCCACGGCCGTGGCCTTCTCGTCCTCGGGTCGCCTGCTGTTCAGTGGGTACGACACCCAGAAGATGTGCGTGTGGGACACGCTGCGTGGCGAGCGCATCAGCACGCTGAATGCGGGCAACACACACATGGCGTATCTGGGCCGCAGTCCGGACGGCAGGTTCGTCGCATCGGCCGGCTGGGACGGCAAGACCATAGTATGGGGTATCTAGCTAGTGATGCCGCGACGCAGGACTGGGCGTCGGCGTCCACCGTGGCGTCGATGGCGTGCTGCGGTACAGGCCGCCTCCGCCCCGACTCGTGCGCTGGAGCAGTGTCCGCGCGGCCGGACTCAGGTCGTGCCAGCGGCGTGACGTCGGTGTCGATGGCTCGCGGACGTTGCGCGGCGTCGCCTGGACAAAGCGGTAGCCGCCGATCTGCGGCGTGCTGGATGCCTGGATCGCGTCGTCCACGACGCTGCGGCTGGGTGTGGACGGTGCGGAGGGCGCCGAATCCTGCAGCGATACGAGGCGCGTCTTGGCGTATCGCACGCGGGGTACGTCGGGGGGCGGCATCATGCCTCGCTTCTGTGGCGCGGGCGGGAGAGCCTCGCGCCTCGGCGCTTCTATGCGCCGGCTGCTCGCAGGGCGCGTCGGGGCCTCCCTGGCCTCTTTGGCCCGCCGCCGCTGAGCATCCGCCTCTAGCAGCTGCGCGAACGACGCATTGTCCTCCGTCGTATACCGCGCCTGGTACTCGCCGATGCTCATGCTGCAGGGCTCTGCATCGCCAGCCTCGGCCTCGACGAGCGCATGCGCACACGCCTCGATCGTGTCCACGTCACCCTCCTCCAGGGCGTGCACATACGCATTATGCGCGCGCAGTCGCGGGAGATCGGGAAAAAAGTCGCGCTCAATAATGCGAGACAGGCCGCGCGTATACGTCTCTTCATCCAGCACGGTTTGGTTCCGCGCCGTTCGCTCGCCCGCCCGAGGCGGGACCAACAGGGACGACGACATGGACAACGGCCACGTTGGAGGGAAGCCTCCACTCTATGAGGCTCACCGCTACGAATCGAGGGCCAGGAGCGCCTCGAGGTCGCCTCGGCTCGGCTGGCGCGTCGTGCGCGTCGCATGATCGAGGTCCGCGAGGCGGTGCTTCGGTGCGTGGCTCGAGACGCGCTTCGACACGCGGCCGTGCGTCTTGGCCTCCCACTGCGCATCAGGCCCGAGGCGCACGTACTCGTCCGGGGACGAGGCCGACGCAGGGACGCTCGTCGACGTGCGGCTGCCAGCGTGCATATGTGCATACAGCTCGCCATGCAGGGCCTTGCGCGCATCCTGGTACGCCTGGCGTCCGGCTGAGCGCGGGAGTGTGAAGCGCCGAAGATCGCCGGACGCACAGCAGGCATCCATCGTGACGTGCCCGCCCTTTTTCAGCGGGGGTCGGAGGAGGCGCGGCCACGCATACGCGTCCGTCTGCATCACGCGATGCTCGTCGATGCCGGCGTCCTCGAGGGCAGACGTGCACGCGTCCGTGGCGTCCGGCGTCTCGTTTGTGTCGCGCTCACGCCCACTGCGCAGGGCGTCCAGCACACCTATGCGCGCCGACTCGGCCAGGCGCTGCACGCTGCGAGGCACATGCGGCTGGAGAGGCTCAGGCACACGCGGCGTCCATGCCGCCGCCGATGCATCGAGGCTCGGTCGGTGTCCGCGCTGGACAACCAGGTAGCAGTACGACGTCGCTGCGTCGCCGCGGTGTTGCTGCGTCGTCGCGCGCATGAACGGCGGCATATGAAAGAGCTGCGTGTACGCGCACATCGACGGTGCCTTGCGAGACGCAGGCGAATCCGACACCAGGGGACACGCCTGATCATGGGGGCACGGCGCGACGACATGGCACGGCGTCGTGGAGGCGCGGCCCATCGACAGGAGCTGCGAGCGCGCCGCGGCCAGACACGCGAAGCCACGCGGCGTCGCCTCTTCGACCAGCACCAGCACATCGGCCTCGCTCTTCCACATGCGCAGCACTTCTCGCTCGCGCGCTGTGTCGGACGCAGCGGAGCTCAGACCATAGGCATGGAGGCCGAGGCGCGTAGGTAGGGAGTCGTCCCGTGGCGCTTCTCGATGCACATGCGGCTTGTCGCCACGCACACGAAATACGGTGCGTACATGGGACCACGCTTCGTCGTCCTGCAGCTCCACGAGCGCCTTGAGCAGCGTGCTGTGGCGCGCCTCTGCAACGTATTCACGCAGGTGGCGCGCACCAAATACGTGGTCATACGCCCACAGCGCCTCCGACGTGTGCGCACAAAAATCGACGAGGTGCGTCGGATACCACGCAGACGCTCCGTGCGGCGCCGCTAACCGGCGCCGCGCCTCATCCAACACACGCACCAGCACAGCGTAGCGTGCGGGAAACTGCGTAGCTAGGAACAGCGGCACCGCACGCTGCCGTGGCAGATGCTGCACAAAGTGCTGAGACGCACGCAGCGCCAGCCCCGTGCGGTCGTCATGAGAGGCGCGGCGCTCAAGCTGAGCTACATGCTCGGCATCACGGCGCAGTTGCTCCTTGTGACTCGCGCGGATCATCGCGCTCAAGCGCGTATGCAGGGACGCAGGCATGCTCACAATCGCATTTCCATGCACCTTGCTGCTGCCTAGCCGCGCCGCAGGCGATAGACGCCGCCGCGCCGCAGACGCTTCCGCCTCCGTGTGCCGGAGGAACGCATACCGCAGCGTCGGATCCAGAGGCTCTGTCGTCTCCTGACCTATGGCGGCACTCATGGCGGCCGCATGAGCGAGCTCCGACGCCTTGGGCGTGCGGCGCGGCTCCGCAGCAGCCGTGGCCACTCGACGCCACCACAGGGAGGCATGCATGACGTGGAAAACCTGCCCTCTCCACCCTCGTCCTTCCTCCACACGCGGCATGCTACGTGCCTGGCCAGGACGGTGGCGGTGGCGGCGGCGGCGGGAGGCGACGTGCCACTTTTGCGGGTGTGCGTCTGTGCTGGTGCCGCCATCAGGCGATGCGCCAGATGCCATTCCCGCATCGGACATGCGCCTGTCGTCTGGCACGCCCGCACGGTGGTTTTGCTCGGCCTGTGCCTCGTGGAATCATACCGATGAGCACGGACACATCCTCGACTTGTACGAGCGCCGCATGTGGGATGCCTCTGTCAATGATGTGCAGTATGTGTCACGAGAAAAGGACCCTTATCCTGCCTCGCTCTTCTGCCGCACATGCCTGGCGAATCAAACCCTCGTGACCAACCTCCTGGCCAGCTACCTGCCTGAGGAGGACGAGCAGCTGGACGACGAACGCATGCGCGCCTACCCAGACTACAAGCGCTCGCTGGAAGAGCGGTACCCTCTCGCATGCGAGGCGTGTCATGCACGCGCCATGGCTCATCTTCAGCAGCGGGATCAGCAGATCCAACGGACCTCGTTGGCCTCGTGGCTCCAACGCCGTGCATCTACGCCCACGCCGTCCCTGTGGCCATGGCATGCTGCGCGCCTGCAATGGTGTGTCTGTCATGCACTCGGCGTATGTATACCCCTGCTCTTGCCACGCCTGCTCGTTCTCACGTGCCTCGTACCGTATCCCTGGGATCCATGTCAGCCGCACATCCAGAGGTACCGCACGCGGGATGTGCGCATCTACTCACACGGATATGGCACATTCACTTGCCTATCCTATGCTTTGTGGGCTGCGCGCGTAGGTCTCTACTTGTCTGGCCATCCTGTCCAGCGTGTGTGGTGGGCGGTCCTCCAGGTATTCGCGCTGTACATGGCATACCGCGCAAGATACATTGCCACAGACGCACCCATGAGTCTTGTGTCGCAACATGCCACCACGACCTCGTCCGCCCCGGCGCGCGATCCATTAGCAGCCATGTCGCTTTGTGAGGATCGCGTCGCACAGGCGCCGTTGGACTCCCTCCTCGAACCATCCGCCGCGGCCGACGAGCCGGAGGACATGGACGTCGAGCCCATGGACGTGCGCACCATGCAGTGGGGTCCGCAGCGATTCGGCGGTCACATGTCCAGTGGCCTCGAAGACCTGTTCGGACACGCTCTCTCTCTCGACTCGGATCGACGCGCCCCGCGACGATGGCCCTGGGCCGTGGGCGGTGCTTTCGCTGTGCTGGGACTATGGCTTCTACACATGGCCATGGTGCTTACTTGGGCGGGTCGTTCGGGCCAATCATGAGCTCAGGGCGCACCTGCGCGTCAAACTCCTCCGGCGTCAGGAGACCCAGACCCACTGTCGACTCCTTGAGCGTCAGACCCTCGTGGTGTGCCTTCTTGGCCGCCTTCGCGACATTGTCGTAACCAAGACGGGCATTGAGGGCCGTGGCAAGCATAAGCGATTCGTTCAGGAGCTGGTCAATGCGCTTCTTGTTGGCCTGGATACCCACCACACAGTGGTCCGTGAACGAGTTGGCACCATCCGCCAGCAGGCGAATGCTCGAAAGCAGGTTCTTGGCAATCACCGGCTTAAACACGTTGAGCTCGAACTGACCGTACGAGCCGCCGACCGACACGGCGACATTGTTGCCCATAACCTGCGCAGCGACCATCGTAAGCGCCTCGCACTGCGTTGGGTTCACCTTACCCGGCATGATCGACGAGCCAGGCTCGTTCTCAGGCAGAGACAGCTCACCCAGACCGCAGCGAGGACCCGAGCCAAGGTAGCGAATGTCGTTCGCGATCTTCATAAACGACACCGCCACCGTGTTCATGGCACCCGACGCCTCGACCATAGCATCATGCGATGCAAGCGCCTCAAACTTGTTGGGCGCCGTGATAAACTCTTCGCCAGTGATCCTCGAAATCTCAGACGCCACCTTCACATCAAAGCCCTTGAACGTGTTGAGTCCCGTACCCACAGCCGTGCCGCCCTGAGCCAGCATACGCAGGCGGGGGAGCACGTTCTCGACACGCTCAATCGAGTTGGCCACTTGCTGAACATAGCCACTGAATTCCTGGCCCAGCGTCAGCGGCGTCGCATCCTGCAGATGCGTACGGCCGATCTTGATAATGTCCGCAAACTCGTTCTGCTTGTCTTGCAGCGCCTTGTGCAGATGGCGCAGAGCAGGCAGCAGCTCCTTGGTGATCTCCAGCACCGACGCAATGTGCATGGCCGTCGGGAACGTGTCGTTGCTGCTCTGACTGCGGTTCACGTGGTCGTTCGGGTGCACCGGCTTCTTCGAGCCAAGCTCCCCGCCCAGCATCTCGATCGCACGGTTCGAGATGACCTCGTTCACATTCATATTCGACTGCGTACCCGAGCCCGTCTGGAACACGACAAGCGGGAAGTGCTCGTGCAGCTTGCCCGAAATCACCTCATCCGCAGCAGCACAGATCGCGTCCGCGATCTTGGGGTCCAGACCAAACTCCTTGTTCACCGTCGCGGCGGCCTTCTTGAGCACACCAAACGCCGAGATAATCTGCTCGGGCATGCGCTCCATCTTGCCGCCAATCTTGAAGTTCATCGACGAGCGCTGCGTCTGCGCACCCCAGTACTTGTCGGCCGGCACCTGCAGATCGCCAAACGTGTCGCGCTCAGCGCGGAACTTGTCGCTGCGAGCCACGGCGTGGGTCATGGACAGCGCACGCACAGGCATGCGCACGGAGCCCACCATGCGCGCAGGCATACGGAGCATCGTGCCTCTGGGTACAGCAACTACAGTACGAGCAGCCAACATGTTCTGCATGAAAAAGGGTCGGAAAACCTAATGTGGTGAAAGGCCAACGCCGGAGGGAGCCGGTCGGCCGTGCCACGCTCTCCTCCACTTGCCTGCGCGTTGGCCTGTCCCTGACGCTATAACCATCGTTGTGCCACGTGGGTTCTACGCACGCGCAAACGAGACTTTGAGATGCTCGCCTGTCGGAAAGACGTAGCCATTCGTAGCGTCGCGTGCAGCCACGCTCGACGGGATATCATGGAACTCGACAAACGCAATGTCCGTCCGACCAGGGATCGTGCGCACTTGGTATAGATTCGCAAGGTGCCCAAAGATGCCCATGAGCTGGGCATGCGTGACGGTATCGGGCATTTGCTGCAGAAAGAGAATGCGGTTCGGCGGCACATACTCGTCGGGCAGCTGATGCGCCTTGGTGCGTGCTGAAGTAGATCTGCGTGCAGGTAGTAAGCCCGCCTCGCCTCGTGCCACAGCTTGTTCATGTGCCTTTTTCCGTTCAAATAGACGCTGTCGCGTACTGTTTCGCCGACGCGTTATGGGCTTTTGAGCTAAGCGTGCTTTCTTGTGCTCTTCTAAATCTTTTTCAGCTGACCCAGATGCCTTTCCAAGGTATGCCACGACGCTGTCCGATTTGGTTCGCGCAAACGACAAGCGCTGGTATAAGTGAGGCGTACGTACCATACTCTTTCCATACAGAGGAAAGCCATTGACCTCGTGCCTCGCTTTCGATGCTGTAGCGACGTCCTGAAAGCTCACAAAGGCCTGGCCACGCATTCGCAGATTCCCATGCGCAACAATCGACAAGACGGGACCATAGGTCGTGAAAAGAGCTTCGAGCGTCTGTTTCATGACTGCATCGTTAGCCGCACACACACGTACCTGGTATGGCGACGCTCTCGTTCAGGTTTTGAATATACAAGGTCTCATTCGGCACGTCAGGGGCGCCGCTCGCCGACGCGCCTGCATCTTGCGACATGATCACAGAAAAAAACAAATGCCCCCCGCGAGGATCTGTTAGCCCGATCTATACCCGATTCACTATGTCGAGGACTGTTTCTTTTTCGATTTGGACAGGGCACGCTTCTTGGCCTCCAAACGCAGTTTTTCCTCCTGCTTCTTACCAGAAGCCTGTCCAACACGTGTGTACAGCTTGCGCTGCTTGTTAGATAGCAGCGTCTTGGCCATATCGCGAGCCTCGGCCTCCTCAGAAAGTTGCGGCGCACGCTTCGACTGCTGCTTCTTGTGCGTCTTAAGAGCTTTGGCATGCTGATCGCGCAAAGCAAGAAGAGCGTCCTCCCCACCCGTAGCTTCCGCCTCTAGCTCGGCCGCTTCTAACAGACCAGGACCTGTAGGATCAGCGAGAAGAGCGTCCAAGGCAGGACGAGATGCGGTCTCCTGAGGCTGCTCCTCTTCCTCTGCTTCTTCTTCGTCCTCCTCCTCCTCATCTTCCTCTTCTCCTTCTTCGTCTTGTTCTAAGCCAAGCTGCTTCTTCGCCTCTTCAGGCACATAGCCACCCTGGCGAGCCACCTCGCGATCATCCACAAAGGGACTCAGGTGCGGCGGTAATGTCTGGCCAGGTCGATACGGATCGGTCGGCAAGACTTTACGCGCATTCACGCAGTCGACAATCCATTGGGGCTGTACGTAGACACGCCGGCCAGGGTGCTCCAACGACAGGCCTTCAACCGGTCGGTCGAGGATATGATGCGTCACACGCTCGTCGTCTTCGCCCACCTGGCTGCCTGCACCGGCCACAGCGTCCCATCCAATGTTGTTCGGCAAGGCACCAAATGAACGAAGTATGAATTCGAACACAGTTCGTGGCACCTCTCGGGAAATGTAGAACACATACCGACTGAAGAGCATCGGCAGGGGATCCTCACCAGCCTGCTTTTGAAGATCCTGCAGCGTAGTAAGTTGATCGGCATCCTCTTTGGATGATTGAGGAACAAAGGCATCATTGACCTCCTCTTCGTCCTCTTCATCGACATTCGTGTCCAGTGCCGGCACGTCGTCTTCGTTTTGGTTTTCCTGTGTGTGCGACAGACGCGCAATCTGACGCTTGACGTCGCGTGTCGACAGCTTTTTGCCGTCATTCTTTGTAGCGGCATTCTTCTCAGCTTCAGCAGCCGCCGTGGATTCCATACTTTGCAGGTTGTTTTTGCCTGAAAGCACATCAGCATCGGCTGCCATAAGCATGAGCGAGCCAAAGCCAGCACCTTGGTCATCCAGACTCTCATCTAGTTTAGGCGGATACACAAGATTTTCATCCGTGTAAAGTTTGTACAAGACAAAGCCCATTAGTGTTTGGTACAACTCCAAGAATGTCATCATCACGCGAAAGTCGACGTCTGTTGGGATAGTGTGTGTGAACATGTACGGCACAAGCCATGTAATCTCCTGACCATGTACCACAGCCTGGAAATATATACCTTTGATACTCAAGAATACTTTTCGCAAGCAATGCGTTCGCATCACATACAGTTGCCATTCTGTGCAGAGACGCGCACAGTACGTTGTGATTTCAGGAGCAATAGTCTTTTGCGATGGGATGTTGGCAAATAGGAACAAAGTTGACAGTGCGTCATCCAAATCACGCAGCGAGTCGACAAATGTCGGATACCGTTCCTTGATGATATGGTCAAGACGGTACTGGGGACGATTGTCATGAAGGTTCTTGGCGGCAAACCATTCGCGACGAGCAATAGCACGGTTCACTTTCTTTGCAAATGCCTTGTGCTCACGGAATGCCTGGAGCACTGGCTCATGCTGTAGGTAGGCAATATCCTTGGTGTAGTAAAATGTAGTGGGCGCTGTCGAGCCTTTGTTGGCCCGCTTGATATGCCGTGGCTGACGAGGAAAAATACCTTTGAGAATGCATAGTCGACGGAACTCAGCCAATGTGATCTGAAGCTTCTTCAACGCCTGGTTACGGGTGATGTAGTTTTTGGCCGCACCCGCCTCTCCTCTCTTTTTGATCTTGGCCATCGTTCTAAGTGAAAGAGAGAGGGCCTGTTGCAGCATCCAAAAAAAAGTGCGTCACGTGTTCGCCACTTTTTTGGGCCCACATGCACGACCCTCCATCGTTGTCTGCGGCTGACACAGGGGGCGAGGTGCATGTCAGCTCCCAAAGTGACTTTGGACGATAAGCGCATACGTGCCAAATTGCATCAAGCAGTCAAGGTAGCACATTCTTCCGCAAAAAAAGCAAGGCAGCATGAGCTGCAAAGACACGTGCGACGTCTTAAGCAGTGTGCGGAAACCGAGCGATCAGACCTCGAGAAAGAATTACACTACTTGAAAACACTTGATATTCATGCACTCGCCCTGCGTGCATTGTCGACCAAGCTTGTAAAAGCAAAGATACTACCGAAACAGGCGCACGGAGCAGACGAAGAGCGTTTCCCTTTATTACCCTTTGCACTTGAGGCCAAAGTGGATGCGGCCGCCACTGAAACCTTGCTGTCGTTTGAGAACAAGGCACATGAGCACATATGCAATCAGGTACTCAGCTCAAAAGTGCTTGCTAGTGAGCTTGCTGCGTGTATAGCTTCCCTCATACCCCTCGTGACGCGGCACAAGGCACTCAAGACACCTGTCACGGAACCCCAGAAGCGTGACAAGGAAGCAAGACCGGTAGAGGCTGCCCCTCCAGGAGATGGCTATGAGAGCGATGATGGCATGGGAAATCAGGGAAGTGTGCATCTGCGAGGCGACATGGATACATTGGTCGCATCCGGCAGCGACACAGAAGATTCGGACGGTGAAGATACCCCGCGAAAACGTGCAAATACATCTGAGGAAGACGACGAAGAGGACGCTTTCTTGCCCACCCTACACACAGGCTTCATCCCGGCAACTGAAGGCGATGACTGGAGTGACGCTGAAGCAGACTATGCAGATACAGGAGGCAAAGGACCGGCGAAGTCACAACGCAAAAATCGCCGCGGCCAACGCGAACGCCGTGCTATTTGGGAGAAAAAGTATGGACGACATGCAAATCACCTCAAGCTCCGTGAAAAAGAACCTCGCAAAGCGCGCGAACATCGCGTGCCGGACCGACCTACGAAGCGCCCCAAGACCATGCAAGCTCCGCCACCTAGGCAACCTCGAACCCAGGACCCTCATCCCCCGTCATCATCACGCGTACAGCCAGCACCACCTACTAGCAATGCGCCCCTACACCCCAGCTGGATTGCCAAGCAGCGAGCCAAAGAGGCCCAGCATGCGGCGAAACCCCAGGGCACCAAGGTAGTTTTCGATTAGTTGCGCACGGCCAGGTCCTGAACATGCGCACCGTTGGGGGGCTCAGCGTGTGCCCTAAGAAAATGAAATGAACCAATAAGAAATGCACTCTATGGAGGGTAGTCGAAATCTCACGCTTGGACATGATCATGTCTTGGCCTGCTCTGTCCTACCCATGAGTCTATACGTGACGCCAACGTCGCTCCCCAATGGCGCACAATTGCTGCAGGACCCTGTCAATCTAAATGGAATTCCTACAGAGTATCATGACATTGTATGTATTGGCGCTGGATTCAGTGGCGTAAGCATGGCATGCAAACTCAAGCGGCGCTATCACACGATGCCCGATATGGTCGTCCTAGAGCGTCTTAGTGGGCCTTCTGGCACTTGGGAAGCGAATCAGTATCCGGGATGTGCTTGTGATGTTCCATCGCCCGTGTACAGCTTGAGCTTCCGTCAGAAGAGTGATTGGAGTGGGTTTTTCCCTCGCCAGCCGGAGCTTCGCGCATATATCCACCAAGTCATGACAGAATACGGCATCGAAAAGCTATTTCGCTATCATACCGTTGGTCTTGAAGCTAGATATGACGCTGACACGCATCTGTGGCACGTGGTGACGGCAACGTATGACCCCCAAAACCCCCAGGTCGCCACCCAATACACACACTATGTATGCAAACTTTTTATTCAGGCTGTTGGTGGTCTTTCAGAGCCAAATCGCTGCGATATTCCTGGTCACGAAAATTTTCAAGGACCCATTTTCCACTCGGCCTGCTGGGACCACTCGGTAGACCTCAAGAACAAGAATGTCATTGTGGTGGGGAATGGCTGCTCAGCCACCCAATTTGTGCCTGAAGTCGCCAAAGAGGCCAAGCATGTAACGCAGTTTGTGCGCTCAAAGCACTGGTATGGACCCTTGCCCGACTTTGGGTTTGCCAAAAAAGACTGGTATCGCTGGCTCTTGACCAAGTTCCCCGTTCTCTTATGGAGTCAGCGATTCCTGATCTGGCTGGTTCTCGAGTCGCATTTCTCCATGGCCACCAATACTTGGTACGGCAAACTTATGCGCCATATGTATGAAAAGGAATGCCGAGCGCATGTTAAGAAATTGGCGCCACCCAAGTATCACGATCAGCTTATTCCTCGTTCGAATGAGCTCATAGCCGCGTGCCGTCGTCGCGTGTTGGACAACACGTATCTTCCGTCTTTGTGGCGAGAAAATCTTGATCTAGAAACGAGTGAGCTCGTGCATATCGAGCATAACGCTGTGGTTACAAAGGATGGCCGTCGTATCCCGGCCGATGTCATTGTGATGGGCAATGGATTTTCCACCAAGGCGGCAGGCTCTCCCCTTAAAGTGCGTGGTAAAACTATGAGCATCCACGAACACCATAACAAGTTTGGATTTGGATCTCCTGTGTCATACCGCACGGCCTACCTGACCGACTTTCCAAATATGTGCATACTTGTCGGCCCGAACTCGGGTACTGGGCATATGTCAGTCTTGTTCACCTCGGAGCGTGTTCAGGAGATGCTCTTGAGTGTGGGAAAGGACGTGCTAGAGTCACCCAGGCCTCATGACGACGCCATTGCGCATGTGCCAGGTGCGCCCATGAAAGAGGTACCTGGCCCAGTGATCCCCACATTTGAAGTCAAAGCAGAGGCCTTGATCAACGAGCGCAACTGGATTGATGCCAAGATGGAGAATCTCGTGTTTGTTAAGTGCGATTCATGGTATCGTGATAGCAAGACAGGACGTGTGACGGGTGTGTACCCAGACTGGCAATGGAAATTCATGTTGCGTTGTTGGTTTCCTGTGTGGAATGACTTTGTCTTTACGGGCTCTACGTCAGGCCCCACGCATCCGGCCTCTTCGTTATGGCAAAAAATTGGTGGTTGCTTGGGTCTGGGTACGATTCCGCGCGTCGCATCGCCCCCTGCGTACTTGACCGCTTTCGCCGCGGAGAAGTGAATGTGGGGTCCTGCCATGTGGTCAGGCTCGCCTTGGTCCTAGCGTCGCTGACGTGCTTATTCCCTCGCCGCGGAGTGTTTTTATGCAGGGATGAGTCAGCAGGTCTGTGCTGGCACTGACATAAAAGCGGGGCTGGGAGCGCCCGCCACCGGCCTCCCTTACATTGACTTTTATACAATGGGTGTGCAACCGATCAAGTCGTACGATGAATTCAAGCAGGTGACTGGCACCGACAAGATTGTTGTCATTGACTTTTGGGCGACGTGGTGCGGTCCATGCAAGATGATCGGCCCGATCTTTGAAAAGATCGCCGAGACCCCGGCTGGTGAGAAGCTCGGCTTCTACAAGGTCGACGTCGACGAGCAGAGCCAAATTGCCAGCGAGGTTGGTATCCGTGCGATGCCGACCTTTGCGTTCTTCAAGAATGGCGAGAAGATTGAGACGGTGGTGGGTGCTGACCCCTCCAAGCTCCAGGCCGCCATCAGCAAGATTGCCGGCGTCTAAACTCGTAGATGATGCATATGTATTTTCTCGCTATACACAGGATGGAGGATGCATGGTCTCTGCCACGATAGATGCGACTACATAGTCGGCGTCGTGTGATACGCTCGCATGCAGTTGCAGTGCTTCCGCGACGGATGTGGCGCACGATCCATGGGCGTTGCGAAACGCTCGCTGGCAAGCCAAGGCGACCAGGGGCTTTTGGGAAGTATGCGTGTATGAGATGTCGGTGGCATAGAGATGCAGGTGTGGGTACACGGCTTTGTACACGGCTTCCTTGACAGCCCACCTACGTCGTTAGTTTGTACGAGGCGTACCTGGTCGCAAGGAAGCGCATTCGTTCGTCGTGGGTATGAGAGTGCATGCCTAGAAAGGCATCCATTTCGGCCTTGGCGAGGGTGCGACGAGCAAAGTGCTGAGCAGACGTTTGGAGCCAGGCGTGCTGCTCCTTTTTTTCATTGGACGGACGGAGCGTAGCCAGGGCGCCTAAAGGCTTGTGCGGCATACGCTGGAGTCGTTGAGCGTGTCGCGATACGAGCTGGAGCATGCGAGGCATGTGCACAAGGTCGACACCGACGCCCAGTATGGCGAGTTGCGCGGCCAACGTAGGCGACACGCCCAGCTCTTTGGGGTTGTCGGCCGTGGGTACATAGTAGCCACGGAGCAGACTGCCCTTATCCAGCATTTCTTTGGCGAGCGGATCACCGCGAAGAGCAGCAATGCGATATTCGACAGCGTCGAATAGGCGCTCCACCACTGTCTCGACAGGATGGTCAAAGAGGAAGGGCAGAAGGGGCACGGTCAGTAGGCCTGCGGCCGTTGGGCCAGCGACGCGCATGCGTGGCGACTTGAACTTGGAAAACAGGCGAGCCGAGTGCTTGACGACACTGTGGATCGTAAAGGCAGGGAGCACGATGGATGCCAGTGTCTGAAACGTGCCGCGACGCGCAGCAATCCAGGCAAGGTCAGCGGCAAGCGTTGAGTCGTGTTCCCTATCCTGTGCTGCTTGCCAGCACGTGTATCCCACGTCGGTGAAGATATAGGCCCAGCTGATACCATAGGCGGCGGTGACGACAAAGGGACGCGCCAGGGGTCGAAAGGCTTCGCCCACGTCGGACGAATACGCGATGTACCGTGACACGGACGACACGAGCGTTTTCAGTCGGACCGTGTATGCCGTGTACCGTCCCAGACTCTCGTCTACGTGTGCACTCTGTTCATGGTGCTCTTGGACCAGGTCCACAATATCGTCCATCAAGCGGTGGTGGAAGGATAGGAGGTCGGCCGTCTTTTCCTCCTCCCCTCCATTGGGACCACCATGGCTCCGGCCAAGTTGGCACCACATGGACGCGGGGATGTGACGCTCAAGTCGGCCTCGCCACCGCTGGGGCATCTCATGACACTGTACCAGCGCTATGACTCGCTGCGTAATTCCATTGCGCTGCTGCGTGAGCAGACGCTGCATACGCCTGGCATCGAAGATTGGCCCTCGGTTCAAACGCACTATGCGAACCTCTTGTCGCACACGTTTTCGATCGCTGCCGCGCTGCAGTCGCCGTCGCCCACGTTCCTGTCCTCGCAGCTATCGACGCTCACCGAATTTCTCGAGACCGAGGCACAAGATGCGAACCTGTTTGGCGAAGACGCGAAAATGGACTCGCTTCTGGGTGGCGGCGATGCGAAAGCGACGTGTCCGCCGTTGGAAGACAAGGATCCACAGAGCCAGCTGCCTCTGCTCGCTGTGCACCCGTGTCAGCCCATTCCCGACAGCAAACTGAATTGGCTCGGCACGCTGCTGAGCACGGTGCCTGAGACGGAGGTGGCGCAGCAGGAGGCCGAGCACCTAGCTGAGTATGATCGAATGCACGCGGCTGCGGACGTAGCAGCCGAGAGAGAGGCGCATGATGCGCGATGTCTACAGGCTTTGCGGTCATGGTACCACACGCTTTACGCACCTGACGAAGATGGCGATACATACGATTTTGCTATGCGTGTGGAAGACGACGAGCCGGTGGGCTAGAGCGGCCACACCAGCTGGCCATGAACGTAATACCAGCCAACGACGCAAAGCAGCGCCAGCTCCATGACGGCCAGCACCAAGTAGCCGTGTCCGAAGAACAGCAGGCCCGACCACACGAGGCCGACGACACGGTCCGCTATGAGGCCCACGGAGCGCCACGTCCGCCATTGGGGACTCAGACGGAACGGCGCCCGCATGTGATCAGAGAGCGGGTGAATGTGCGGCGGGAGCTGGACAATGGCCGTGACGGGCTTGTGGTCCGAGTATGTGTACCGCATAATACTGCGGTACAGCTCACATTGCATCGCCTGGTTTCCTGCCGACGCATCACTCGAGCCCCACAGGAGCCGGTCGGGCCAGCCGGGTAGGCGCTTGGTGCTGAGCTGCTCCATCTCGCCTCGCGCCTTGTACTTGTACGTCGGTGGAATATGGTACACGCCCATATCTGGCACGTGTAAATGGTGCATCGTTCGCGGTGTCGGCGCGAAGCGCTCCCGCACCAGTTGGTCGTACGGAGCCAGCGAGGCCCATCGCTGAGACTCGAACATGCGTGCCACCTGCAGCACATCGCCGCGCGTGATGGGAGGGAACGTGCCAGGGGCCGTGTGGCGGCCCGCTGGCGAAACGCCTTCGACGCCCGTAGCCAGGCGGTAGTTCAGGTCGCCGAGCACGAACAGGTGGTGCGTGTCATAGAGCGAGTATTCATGATCGTCTATCACATCGAACGTGGCTGGCTTTTCCTGGGACAGGGGATCCTGCAGAGGCGGCAGCACTTGGACGCTCATAGGATCGAACACGAGGCGCTCGCACACCGCGCGCCACTCGGCATGCCGGCGCTGGACGTTGTGGTCGTGCGCGGCAAGGTGCGCGCAGACAAAAGTGCACACCTCGTCGGGGCCACCCGGCACAGCCGATGAAAGCACGACGCGTGCGCCTACCGCGCCCTTGTTGCCCATGACCATGCCGATGCCTGTACCGACGAACGATGTGCGCACCTCTTTGATCCGGTGCGCGGCGCTTAGCTGCCGGCCCTGTGTGCGCTGCGGGGGGCGCTCACGGGCATAGACAAAGAGTATCAAGCCACCGTGGCAGATCTCGGCCATCTTGGCATAGTTCTCGGGGCCTCCTCCGAGCTCCAGTGGATCGTACATGCGATCGTCTCGCACGACCGACTGATGCAGGCGCACAGTTCGGCGTATGGCCACATCGAGTTGGTCCACAGCCTGTGTATGCATGCCAGCGAGTGCCTTGTGCAGTGGCGCGCACTCTTGGATGGCGACGGCATAGATATCCGGCGCCTCGCGGGGGCCCAGCGACATGGCCGTCGTGGCCGCTGCCCCGTCGGTCGTCGCGTACCCACTGCGTCGGCTCTCGCTCACCGTGGGGATCAGCCACTCCTGCAATTCCGGCACGCCCGATCCGTCGAACATCTGGCCAGCATTGTACGTCGCCAGCTGGACGCGCAGTCCCGACCTACGGTCCATCGTCATCCACCGCGGCGTCCGTGCAGCGTAGGAGGCCCCAGCCCCGTGACTTAGGTAAGCAGCCCTCGCTCCAAAAGCGCCCAGCGCGGCCGGAGCCCAGGCGCTTCGCCTTCATGTACGTGTAGCCACCGCTGACACGCAGGTCGTCGGAAAGCTCCAACCTGATCCAGAGACTCGACAAGCCGGAGCACGACGAGGTGCGTCGCCTTGTTGCACAGGATGCAGAGAGTCGTGGCGGGAGTTCGAACTCGATCTTCACACTGGATGGGTATGTGTGTGCGACTGACGCGCAGGGAGCGTGGACGGCCCTCGTCTCGGTTGTGTCGCCAGCTGCCAAATGGTCAGGAGCAGTGTGCGACTGTGTCACTAGAGAGTACGTGCCGTGCGTGCTAACGCCAGCTCGCGAACTATTCCAGACTATGCAATCCATGGGCTTTTTCTGCATCTTGCCGCACGACCCCACCAAGACGTTTATCCGGTGCGAGCGCATCCCGCAGTAGGGACCTAAGCAAAAGGCTTGATGCTGCATGTGAGTGTGGTATACGTACCCTGCCTGTAAGCACATCATACATAGAGCATACGTACCTGTCCATATGGTGGCGACACCAAACGTCAAATTTTCCCACGCGCCGTGTCCCACGAGCGGCGGCAGTCCCATCGATGATGCCTCGGCTGTGCCTGGCAGCAGGAAGCCAGCCTCGGCCACCATGCGCGCGAACTCGGCCTGCGTCGGGAACCGCTCGATCGACTCGACCAGGTACTGGTACGAGTCGCGGTCGCCCACGAGCAGCTCGCCAATCGGCGGGATCACATGGAACGAGTACTGCTTGTACATTTGCGCCAAGACGGGAATCGAGACCTTGCCAAACTCGAGGCACGCAAAGATACCACCCGGCTTAAGCACACGGAACGCCTCGGCAATCACGCGGTCAATGTGCGTGCAGTTACGAATGCCAAAGGCAATCGTGTACAGGTCGACCGACGCGCTCTCGATAGGCTCGCTCACCAGCGGCGGCAAAATGGGCTGGCGACGCGTGCTGGCCACGGGGTTCTTGCGCTCCGGCACGGGCATGACCTCGTCCAGCGCCTCGGCATTGCCCAGCTGGAACTTGACCTGGGGCGTGTTCCAGTACATGCTCTCTTTGACCCGCTTCTGTCCTTCCACGAGCATGTGGGCATTGATGTCGAGGATCGTGACGTGCGTCTCGCGATCCAGGTGCTTGGTCCTGGCATGGTCCAGCAATCGAAGCGCGATATCGCCTGTGCCGCCAGCCACATCCAAGCACCGAATACCACCGCGCGGATCGAGCATATGCACGAACCGGTTCTTCCACAGCCGGTGGATACCCAGCGACATGGCATCGTTCATCAAATCGTACGATGACGCTACCGACGAAAACACGCCGCCGACCATGCCTTGCTTCTGTGTCTCATCGATCGTCTGGAAACCAAAGTGCGTTTTGCGCTCCTGCATGCGAAGAGCACAAGTGCTAAACATGCGCGGCCGCACGGCGCCCGACCAGCTTCGACGTGCTGCACAGATCAGCATGGCACTGGGACAAAGTGCACCTGAGCTGAGAGCTCCACTCCTTCGTATTTTTCCCCTTCTCATGCTGTGGCGTCCCTGGCGGCGTCTGTACAGCTCGCGCTCTTGGGGCGCATTTGCGTGTGACACGTCGCCAGCACTGGACCACCGACATCAGATACCGACAGCGCCATATGATTCGTCGCCGTTGGCCGGCACCGTATCGCGGTCGGAGGCGCACTTGATCCTGCATCCCGCGCAGTATGCACGGCCTCCCACGTCGTGGCCGTCCCACGTCGAGTCGGCATGTGCGCTGCTCAGTGAGCTCGCGAGCCGTACAAAGCCACACGGGTCGCTGGACGGCTTTCGCGTGAATCTCTCCTCTGGCGACGATGCCTCCCTCCCGACCGCCGATGCCTGGGATCCGAGGCGCAGCGCCGCCATGCGTGCGCCGCCGAATCACCAACAGGAAGACGAACAGTACTGGATGTACGCGTACGCTATGCCCGGTCGGCTCGTCAAGTGGCCAGAACCCGTGTCGCTCCGCACGCTCCCAAGTGGCCCCGAACTACGCGCGTCCCTGCAAGCCTTGTGGCAAAAAGCGGCGGACCAGCACGAAACGCACATCTATGTATGCACGCACGGAATGCGCGACTGCCGCTGCGGCGTAGCAGGTCCAGCTCTGTATGATGCCTTGAAAGAGGCGGTCGAGAAGCACGACACGCAATGCCGCTTCGAAGGCACGCAGCCAGCCCGCCAGATCCGCGTGTGGCCCATCAGTCATGTGGGCGGCCACAAGTTTGCTGCGTGTGCCCTCGTGTATCCGCATGGCGACTGGTACGGCAACTTGCGTGTGTCTGACGCGCCTCTGCTCGTGCGCGCTGCGCTAGCGCCGCCATCGTCGCGACATGACCTGGACGACTTGCGAGAACGGCTGGTGCTGTGGCCGCGGTGGCGCGGTAGGCTGGCCATGTCTGAGGCAGAGCAGCGCGATTACATGGACACATGGGGCCCGCCGATCGTCCATACTGCCCACATCACGCCGCAGCGGCGGGCTGGTCCCAGCTCCCGAGATACCCCCCACCTGCTGCCGCTCCGTTTCCACTCGCACGATGGCCAATGGTACGACGTGGATGGCGAGGAAGGCGAGTCCCTCATGCAAGTGGCGCGCCGCTACGACCTGCCGGGTATAGAGGCAACATGTGGCGGCGAGCTCGAATGTGCTACCTGTCATGCCTACGTGTGTGACGCACAGCGAGATGATCCGCAGGCACGTGGCATGATACACGAGGCACCCAGCTGGAGTGCGCACGAAGTATCCCAAGAAGAAGACGACATGCTCGAGTACGCCCCCTTCCGCCAGGCATCCAGTCGCCTCACCTGCCAAGTCCGCGTGACACGCGCCCTGTCTGACTGGATGATGCAGGGCGGCGGACGCGTCGAGTTGAATCGCTACTGATAGGTATTGTGTTCGGCCGAGTAGAACGCGTCCCAGCGACCACGCCACGACGCGATGACACACGCGTTCGCTTTTCCACCCCGTATTGAAAATGGTGCGCCCCATGCTTGGCCCCCTTCCTCGTGTGCTTCAAGCCCGCGTACGTATTGTGTATACTGATGTCAGTCGTTCTCGTCTACGCCAGCTTCGGCCCTCTCGCGTGTCACGCTCATTGGCCGCCTCGTCTCGTCGCCTGAGGTGCGCGAGAGCCGTAACGGCAAGGAGTACCTTCGCTACGTGCTCGCCACGAACGACCTGCCAGGCCCGCCCAACGAAGACGGCACGCCTGCTGCGCCCACGTCGTCGTTCCACTCGATTTTTGCTTTCGGTGAAAACACGGTCAACCGTTTGCGTGAGGTGCCCAAGGGCACGCTCATGTACGTTGAGGGCGACTTTCGCGTAGTGCGCACGCCGAGCGACGAGCAGATGCCCCCTCAAGAGCAGTGGCTCGTGCAGCACCGCAACTACCGCGTTCTCATGCGTCCCCGTAACACGGAGTAAGGCGCTGCCCCCTACGCGTCTATGCATTGCCTGTCTGCACCAATCCGTAGCATAATACAGTGCTCTTTCCACCGACTCGTGTCTGCTGTGCGGCTAAATAGCTCATACGTCGGCAGGTATCGCTGCACAAACGCATGAACCTCTTCGTCTGACATGCCGCGCCCGCCATTCCGCTGCTTCATGGCATGCTCCGCTTCCAAGCGCCACGGGTACACCAGTGACCACGGACTCGCTTCGAGATCAGCGGCAACTGGCACAAGCTGGACGAACGCATCGATGAGGGGATACCATGCCTGCTCCCACGTAGCCAAGTGGCGGTTCATCAGCTGCAACTCTTCTAGCGGGTGCGCTGCATACTCGGGCCGCGGCGACTCAGCTTGCCCCTGTTCATACCTTCGCACCAACTCTGAAAATGGCATCGACTGAAATCCTAGGCACCATCCCTCAAACAAGACAATATCGACCTCGCCTTGTACATGGCGCCACGTCTCCTGCCGGTCCCCTGCACCTCGATGAGCACTCTTATCATAGATGGGTATCGACACCGACTGACACGCCCGAAACGCCTGAAGAACGCGCGTGCCAACGTCCACATCCTGCGTACCCGGTGGCCCACGGCCCTGATATAGCGCAAAGGAGGCATGCTGCCGCGCCAGCGCCGTCATCTCTGTATGAGAAAGGTACAAATCAAGGCATCAGTAATATCGACGCACCATCCAAAGAGAAAACCTCGACCCGAACGGGCGGGTCTCGCGAACCCAGGTACTCAGCGATACGCGCACACGTATACGACTTGCCTGTCATGAGCCCATGCATACGCACCACTCCCTTGGGGACCTTGGAACCCTACGATGCATGGCCTCTTCAACAGCTTATGCTTCTCTACTTCACCAAGCAAAAAATCACTAATGATTTCCTCTTTCGGTCTCGGCATACTACTCCAAGCTACAACGTAACAGATGCTCAGATCCGCTGAGGCGCCAATGCCAAACCCCACGTACCCTCGGGGTGTGGCGTTCTGCAGCATGTCGCATGATTATGTCATGATGCGATGCATTACCCGGTTGGCCCGGTCTCCGCTGCAAGTGTGGAAATCAGCCAGTTCTCGATTGGGCTGGACGGTCCCGAGGCAGGCCGACGGCCTCAACCTGGAGTAAGTGGGTGGCTGGGGTCGGTTTGCATTATCAACCACCATAATATGTCGAACAACGCAAACGTGCAACAAGCCAAGTCTGACGCCCATGCTGCCGTGAACAAGACTGCTAATAAGGCCGAGCAGGTGGCTAAGTACGTGGGGAAGAATGCCTATAAATACTAACACCTTGCAGCCAGGCTGGCGAAAAGACCGAGCACTTCTACGACGAGGCCAAGGCCGCTGCTGACAAGGTCGGCGAGTTTATCTCGAAGGAAGCTGAAGAGCTCGAGGACCGCGCTAAGGAGGCCCGCAAGAGGTACGTGTTCATATATGCCGAATGACTCACACGATCACTAGCCTGTGCTCCAGCGTCCACTCTGGTTTGAAGAAGATCCAAGGCGCCTGGAACAACTTCTCTAGCAACCCCAAGTACTGGCTCTCGACTCTGAGCGTCGTGAACGTCGCTGTTATTGGTGCCGCGAGTTACTTCGGCTACCAGAACCGCAACGAGATCCAGAAGTGGGACAGGAGGCTGCTCTCGGCCGCCATTGTGGGTGCTGCCACGTTCTTCGGCGCTGAGGGGTACGTATACCCATGGTTGTGTGCACGCACGCTAACATGACAGCTACCTCGTGACAAAGAACACGAAGAAGCAGCTCAAGTAAATGTCGTATCGTAAACAAAGACACGGCGACAATTTACGCTGCTCTCATTGTGAGCTTAATTTCGTGTAGATAGTCGCTGAGTCTCTGCATAGTCCCACGCTGCTTTATTGACACCCCTACCTACCTACATGTGCCGCCGATGGGCCCGGGGATGTGTGCCACGTGGCTCATGACTCGTGGAGGCTGACTAGCAGCGGCTACGCACCAATTGTCCACACCGGATCTTTCCTCGCAGGCAACGCCACCTCTGTGATTCGTACCTAGCATGAACGCGGCAGCCAATTTCCTCTCTAGGTTTGCAGGTATGTCTTTGTACTCCTAACTCTTAGTGCCGCTGGGCATGAGCGCCCTCTTTGTGCAAGCCAGTATGTACGATGTGCCAGGTGGATATCGAGCCGTCATGTTCGATCGGTTTACAGGTGTGAAGGAGCGAGCTACGGGCGAAGGTACTCACTTTCTGATTCCCTGGCTCCAACGTGCTATTCTGTACGATGTGCGGATCAAGCCACGCACGATTTCCACCACAACGGGCTCTAAGGACTTGCAGATGGTGACGCTTTCGCTCCGTGTCCTCTCTCGTCCCGATGTCGGCCACCTGTCCAAGATTTACCAGTCGCTTGGCCTTGATTATGACGAGCGTGTTCTGCCCTCAATCGGTAATGAAGTGCTCAAAGCTATTGTCGCCCAATTTGATGCCGCTGAACTTATTACCCAGCGTGAGGTCGTCAGCGCTCGTATCCGTGAAGACCTGTTGACTCGCGCTCGTGAATTCAATATTTTGCTCGAGGATGTATCGATCACCCATCTGACATTCGGCCAGGAATTCACCAAGGCCGTGGAGCAGAAGCAGATTGCGCAGCAGGATGCAGAGCGCGCCAAGTTCGTGGTAGAGAAGGCCGAGCAGGAGCGCCAGGCCTCGGTGATTCGCGCTGAGGGTGAAGCTGAGGGTGCTTCTTTGATTACCAAAGCGCTAGACAAGGCTGGTGATGGTCTCCTGGCTGTGCGTCGGATTGAGACCTCGCAACAGATTGCCAAGACGCTGAGCAGTGCCCGCAATGTTACGTACCTGCCATCGAGCGGAAATATCCTGTATGTATGATTATGTATACTAACCAGCAGACTGGGTGTCAATGGACAATCGTAGCCAAAATAATTCCCCATAGTGACTTTTTTCTTCGGATCCACATGCTGTGCAACGAGTCCACGGTGCTGCGCGGTGAGCGTGTGGTTCTGGTGCCGTATCGGCCTGAGCATGTACGTTTCGTGGTCTAACGAAGGTTCCGACGTACGTGGAATGGATGAAGAGTCCAGTGCTGCGAGAGCAGACGGCATCGGAGGAACTCAGCCTCGAAGAGGAATACGATATGCAGCAGAGATGGCATCTTGACCAAGATAGTGCGTTGACGATATCTAACCCCAAGAGCTGACGTTTATTGTCTTAACGTACGAGCATGATGTGCCTGCGAACGCGAATGTGTCAACGCTGCTACAAGCATGTACCATGGTGGGTGATGTGAATGCGTTCCTCTCGGAATGCCACGACGATGACAACGGACACGCGCCACCAAAGACGTGGGCAGAATTCAATATTATGATTCCCGAGACGCGCTGGCGGCGCAAGGGCTTGGCCACTGAGGCACTGGGACTACTCATACACTATATCACATCTGATCCCACACCCCGGCCGCCTGGCCTGGACATGCATCCCTGTGCTGCATTCCCTCTTTCCAAGACCCAGCTCATTGCACGGATATCACATGACAATGGACCGTCTCATGCTTTCTTCGAAAAGCACGGATTTGTGCGTGTCAAGCATATCGAGTACTTTGGCCTGACCGAATACGGAGTACAGGATGCAACACGCGTCGTCTGTGTGGCGCCACGTGAAGTGCTGGCATGGCCTTAAGGTGTATCGCCTGAGTTATCAGGTGCTGGCGGCTTGCTCTGCGCCTTTTTTGGGTCAAAAACGTCGTTGGTCGCAAGCTTGAGCTCATACAATTGATACAGCTGCTCATCAGAGAAACGATCAATCAAATGGGGATCCAAGCTTTTGCCATGCACTTCGCCATTCGAATTTTGCGCCTCGCGCAAAATAGCGTCTAAATACATCTTCCATTGTGAACAAAAACCAACAATATGAAGTGGGTTGTCAATATTTTGGTGCCGGCGAAATTCTGCCTTAACATAGTCATCACCCAAGCTGCGCATCTCCAGCGGCAAGTGTAGGCGATGAGCACGCAAGAGTGCTCGGAAAAGCTGTTTGGGAGGCAAAAGCATATTAGAGGCCAATTGTACTGGCGAATGCGAGGCCGTTTCAACACCCAGACGCAGTGTGCGCTTCATACCAAGGAGCCATGAAGCTCGCATGGCTACAATAGTCAGGTCGCAAAATTCCCTAAACCACGTGTCGCCCCACCAGGCCAGGGTGTCAACGCTCGGTCGCGGGTCGTGTTGATGCCCTCCACTCACCCTCGTCTATCATGGCGGATTTGGAGGCAGGCCAAATTGCGCAACTCAAGCCACGGATATTTGATGTGCTGAACGAATCGGACTTGTCGAACGTCTCAGCTAAGAAGATTCGGCTTGCTCTGGCCGACATGCCTGAAGGAAGCCTACCGGAGGGTCTGGACCTCACGGCTCAGAAGAAGGCGATTGACGCTGTGATTCGCGACTGCTATAATGAGCTGACGCAGAACAAGCCCGCAAAGTCGACAAAGAAGACGACTACTTCCAAGAAACGCGCCAAGTCAGAGAACGACGAGGAACCCAAAAAGAAGCGCGCCCCCAACCCTAACAATCCCCTTAGTAGGCCGCTACGTCTGTCGTCTGAAATGGCTGACGTGTGCGGCGGCTCGGAAATGCCACGTTACGAGGTCGTGAAACAATTATGGGCGTATATCAAAGATCGAAAATTACAAAATGAGAGTAATAAGCGCCAGGTACGTGTATGGGCCCTAACGTGTTTTGATTGTGTGTGATGAAAAGCTCTCGGGTCTATTTGGCAAGCCTACAGTGGAGTACGTACATGTGACGCTGACCACGTCCACAGCTCGTTTGAAATGGCCAAGGTATGACGTTTCATCCTCATAGACACAACTGACAACCAGCTCATCGGGCGACATTTGGAAAAGATCGAGCCCACAAACCCATCTTCATAATGTAACTCCAATGTACTAGCTCTTACGCGTGTTTCGCATAGCGGGACTCGAGCGGCCGAGACGCGGTTCCGTCATGTGGAGGTGAACGCGTCTCTGTAAGTGGACCTAACGGGACGTGTAACATACTTTATGTACAAGCGGGCACCGCCGCTCATAGGTGGAATGCCTGGGAGTCTCTTGCATCGCTACCACAACCAGCACGTCTGTTTGACACTGGGCGCGTTACGCGGTAGGTTTTGTGTGCCTACTATACGCCATAGCTGAACGGCCTAACAATGTCGTTCTATCCTCAAGATCAGGGCATGCGTCCAGCAGGTGACGCTATGCATATTCAGGGCCCAGCCGACATGGCCAGGATGCAAGACGTGCCTGCGATGACCATGACTGCCCAGGATAATGTGATGGAAACTAGTCCTGCAAAGCGACTTGGAGCCCTTCTCCAACAATTCTCGCGTAGTCCGGCACAGTTTCAGCGCTACTTTTGGCGGCATCAAATGGATCTCGTGGAGAATGGCTTTGACTCGGATGGGAAAGCGATTGACTTTTTCAACCTGGGATCCACACCGAGTGGAAACGGCAGCGCTTTACCGCTTGCACGCATCAAAAAGGTTATGAAGAATGACGACGAGGTCAAGATGATTTCGGCTGAGGCACCAATTCTCTTCTCACGCGCTTGTGAGATTTTCATCGCAGACTTGACGTGCCGTGCTTTCATGGTCGCAGAAGAAAATAAGCGACGCACTATTCAGCGTTCAGATATTGCTAGTGCGATTTCGCGCTCTGAACTCTTTGATTTTTTGATCGACATCGTGCCACGTACAGAAGGCCTGCGTCACCGCAGCGCCAGCGTACCTATCCGCAATGCTATGCCTTCGGCAGCGCTATCGGCCCCGTTTTCTGGTGCCGACATCGCTCCGCGGCTTGGGATGAATGATTCGGCCGGTGCCCATCAAGCAGCGCCCTTCTTGTCGCTGCGTCCCACTCAGCAAGATGTGCGCACGCGCCTAGATCCCATGGACCCTTCGCTGGGCATGAATCCAGCGGGCCAGCCACTAAAAGGACTGCCAAAAGCACCATTACCGAGTGACTGGTATTCCTTCCCTACCAATCCTATGGGTGATGCGCGTATTCACCCGGGCACGGCAGCAGGTCTTGGTATGTCTTCGACCAATACGGCACCACCCTCCATGCGCTCCGTGATGGGTCGTGGCACTGTTGATGCACCCACTTTCATGGACGCGAACTCGTCCCTGTCCATGCCACCCCCTCCAACACGTGGTTCGTTATTGAACATGATGCCATACCCTATGGATGAGGCGGCGTCAAAAGGCACTACGAATCCAAACGAGTAACTAATTTGTACTCATACCCATAGTTTGTGTAGTATGTGTTTGGTTTTCCAGGTTGAGGATGGGTTGAGAAGCCAGTCGATGGTAGACTCGCTCAGCATCAGCGTCCGATACGTACGCGGCGAGTCCGGAAGGAGATTCCGTCGGACCTAAGCCACGTAGGCGGATATCATAGACGACTTCTTCGACACGCTTGACGTCGTATTTGAGAGTGTCAAAGCGCTTACGAAGTAGGTCGTTCTTGAGATTCAGAATCTGGAAGGCTGCATGAACTTGCTTGACAAGAGAAGCAATACGAATAGGCGCATCATAATCGCCTAGCGTCACCACATGAATGGAAAGACGCGGCAATTCATTCACGACAGAAATGAGACCATGTAAATACTCCTCCGTGGTAAGACGCATCTGATTAGAAGGCAATGCATTCACTCATGTGAGTACATCATACGTACACCCAAGCACGTTTATCACCATGTCTTTCGATATAATGCGCCCTGTTTCGATGTAAAATGTGAAGGCAACGGCATACACGCTGTGCTTCATGCACCACGACCAAACGTCTACCCACTGAGGTGAGCATTGCAATACATACCTTGTAGAATTCGTTGGGCGGCACATGCTCAGCTAGCACCCTGATACATGCGCGAATATCTTCAAAGGACGCCTCGACGTTTTTCATGTGTGATTCGACTAAGGTGAGCGTGAATCGTACGTACATTGCGACAGGGGAATGGTGTAAAGCTGAATTAAATGCATCGCCGAAACACGCTGCGCTCGATCCCATGTCCTCGCATAATCTCGAAGTGCCTATGGTGAGTGTTTTTCTACACACATCATGCGTAGCTCGCTCAGCTTCGATGTCAGAGACAACCGATGCTAGCATCTCGTGGGACAGGCCATCCATGGTCATCGGTGGAGGTAGCAAAAATGGAGGGCCGCGTCATCCCCGCGCGTCGACGCACTAACTCAGGATGGAGGCGCAGCCCGATGAGCTCGTCCCCCCTCTGCCAACGAGCATCAAGCCTATTCCCACCACGTTCACATCTTCATTGTCGGCATGGTGGGGTTTTTCGCGGCGTCAAACGGCTGAGGCAGAACTCCATCTGTACAGGGCCTCAGGTCTATTTCAAGGTGCTGTTTTGGGGAACGCCGCACACGTTACTGATGATGGTCCTGATGGGATGGCTCAGGCCTTTTACAAAAATCCTCATGAAGAGAAAAACGGACCGATACCCCGGAGCAATGCATTTGCTACGGTTGCGAAGCAGCTAGCCACGTCCGAGGCCGTGAAGGGCAAAGTGGGATGCATTCGCAATGTCCATTTGCACGGCACAAAGGCAGGCACTTGGATATGGCCACGCTATGCATCGCGTTATATTCATATGGTAGAGATTGGAACGCCACTCCGCAAAATCGAGCGGCCTAAGGACGAGATGCAGATTGTAGTAGTGCACGGCTACGGCGCAGGTGGTGCCTACTTTTTTCGCAACATTCGCGCGTTAGCCAGTATACCAAACTCGCGGCTATATTGTCTTGACTGGCTCGGTATGGGCTGTTCTTCCCGCTCGCCGTATAGGATGCGAGGCACGGCACCACGGACCAAAGAGCGCGTGGAAGCCAGTGAAACGTTTTTTCTCGAGGCACTAGAAGAGTGGCGCGACAGGATGCAAATTGAGAAGATGGTCCTAGTAGGCCATAGCCTCGGTGGCTATCTTTCTACAGTCTATGCGCTCAAGCACCCCGAACGTGTATCTAAACTCGTGCTCGTATCGCCGGCAGGCTTCCCTGATGGGACTGCCAAAGAGATCGTAGGCAACGATCCGCGCGTACGCAGATTTGGTCCGCGTACATTGCGCTTCATGGGCTGGCTCTGGGATCGAAACGTTAGCCCGTTTGGTATTCTGCGTGCATCGACCGTGTTTGGGCCGATGCTCATGGGCATGTACACACGACGGCGCTTTCAGACGCTGACACCGGAAGAGCTACAGACTCTGCACGCTTATTGCCACGGCATTTTCACTGACAAGTCAAGCAGTGAACAATGCCTGTGTGATATCCTTGCGCCTGGCGCATTCGCGCGCTACCCTCTCGTCCATCGAGTCGCGCCGCTCAGAATGCCTATGGTGTTCCTGTATGGTGAACACGATTGGATGGATAGAGCAGGCGCAGACCAAGCACAAGCGATCCTACATGAGGCCGGGAATCACAACGTACAGGTGCACACGGTCAGCCGTGCCGGGCACCACTTGTACCTCGACAACCCCGCCGAATTTGGGGCCCTCGTCCAAGAAGTGTTGGCCTCATAGTGTTTAGTCATACAAGAATCCCAAGGTCGTCTCAGCTGTCGAGGGTGGCAAGACGGACGACCACGACGCCCACCCTGCTTGTCGCACGAGCATGCTGATACGCATACGTGCCAAGGATGGCCAGTTCAGATGTGAATTACAGCCGGGTGATAATGCGAGCAAGCTGCTAGAGCAGATTCTAGCATCGACCAAAGCTGATGCTGAGACACTCACCCTGTCCGACGCGCCACATTCGCGTGGACGTTCGGCCAGCGAATTACGAGATCAATCGATCGCGTCCCTTGGGCTTAGGCACGGTGACATGCTGTTTGCATCGTATCAAGATAAGCAGGACGAAGCGTCAACGAGCCAGTCGTCGGCGCCTGTCAGCGAAGACGCGGTGGATGTGTATTGGTCGCAGCAGCGAGGCCTGATTCCGCGACAGCACGATCGACAGTTTTGTCGGCACGGAGAGAAAGGCATGTGTGACTATTGCATGCCGATCGAGCCATACGATATGACGTATCATGCGCAGCACGGTATCAAGCATCTTTCCTTTCACGCTTACCTTCGACAGCAAAACATTGGTGTGCCCTCGACATCGACGTCGTATGTGCCACCACTCGAAGAACTATCTTATCGCGTCAAAGTTCCCTGCCCTTCGGGTCAGCATGAGTCGTGGCCGGCGAGCATATGCACTAAGTGCCAGCCCTCGGCGATTACGCTGCAGCGACAAAAGTACCGCATGGTCGATCATGTCGAGTTTGTGCACTCGGCGCTCATCGACCGTATGCTCGACGCATGGCGCAAAACGGCGACACAGCGCTTTGGATACCTGTTGGGACACTACGAGCCTTATGACAAGGTGCCGATGGGGATTAAGGCTGTGGTCGAGGCGATCCATGAACCGCCGCAGGCCGGTGAAACAGACGGTATTGTCCTAGGTATGCCATGGGACGATGAGGCACGTATCCAGCAGCTGGCAGAATGGTGCGGTCTCTGTGCCGTTGGCATGATCTATACCGACTTGGAGGTGGCGGATCCGACGCACTCGGATCCGACGCAGGCAGGTCTGGTGTCGTGCAAGCGCCACGCAGACAGCTTTTTTTTGAGCGGTCAAGAGGCGCTTTTTGCCGCACAGCAGCAGTCTCAATACAAGAGCGCATGTCGTTGGAGTCAAAGCGGTCTGTTCAACAGCAAGTTTGTGACATGCGTACTAAGTGGGAACCCGATGGGTGAGATTGATGTGTCGGCCTACCAGGTAAGTGAGCAAGTAATGGCGATGGTCGACGCAGATATGATTGAGGCGAGCGTACATCCCACGACAATTCGCGTTAAGCCGAGCGATTCTACGCGGTACGTGCCCGATGTGTTTTATCGGTACACAAACAAGTACGGCATCGACGTAAAGGAAAATGCATCGCCCACGTTTCCCGTCGAGTACCTGCTCGTGACATCCACACATGGCTTTCCCACGGAGCCAAAGCCGCGCTTTCTGTCAAGCGCATTTGCCATTGAGAATCGCCCCGGGCTCGAGGACCAAACACTCGATGGCCTGTTGGCCCAGGTTCGTAATGTGACGCCCGATACGCTCGTGCCGTGGCTCAGTGACTGGCACCTACTTGCCTTCCTCGGTCAAACGGGCTTTTTCTCGTCTGACGACATGCGCATCGCGTGTCGTGTGGCGGTGACGCACCATGGCCGAGAAGCTTTGATGTCGTCATCGGGCTGGCAAACGCTTGTGACCATTGCACAAGAAAGTGCGCCGCAGCCCTCATCGCCGCCAGCCCCGCCGGCTGAGGCCGAGCCCGAGGCGCTTGCAGACGCGCCATCCGAGGGCTCTGCATGTCCACACTGCACGTTCCTAAACGCACCGGGCAGCACGGACTGCGACGTGTGTGGCTTGCCACTACACTAACGTCTATGGCGTCATGAAGCGCAGAGCCCGAAGGCCCTTTTTAGAGAGTGTATCTCTCCCGCCAGGCGCACCTGGCTTGTCGTGGCACAGAGCCATGCAATTGTCAATGACATTGTCGCATAGCCACTGCATGCGTTGCGCCAGTTGCTGGATGTACGTAGCATGCACACGGAGCGATTCAAGCATGTGTTCAGGCGCCTGAATGGAACGCTGTGCTGCCTCTAGTATACCGTGCTCAGCCTCCAGCAGGGCATGTGCATGATCCGCCCGTGGATGCAGCCATGTCAGCTCGTCTGTCGCATGGTTTTTGAGAGCCAATTGAAGCAGCGGATGAAGAAGCGGGTACGTTACGCGAACACTCGGTGGCAAGAAGACAGCGATGCGGGAACTCGATGGAGCTGGCACCGGTTCTGCTGCCTTGATGGGTTCCGTGTCGGCCTTACGACGCTCATTGGCCGATGCATGACTCTTTGGCATACCGTGCGTCACGGCCTCGGGGCATGGCACGCCCAGATGGTCAGCCATGCGTTGAAGCTGCTCGGCATAGAGGGACAGGGCCTCGTCAATGTATGCGTGAGCGAAAAGCGTATAAGCGCCCTTGCGACGTGCATGCATCTCTGCTTGAAGCTGCTCAGGCGAGCGGAGACCGATAGTTGGTAGTCCCTGCGGGCCAGAAGACAAGCGCGAGAAAAGTGGGCGGGACGAACCTCGCATCACCGCGTTCAAAAGGAGCTGCGCCGGTGGCTGCATGCACGCGTACTGCACAAGCAGTTTGAACGAAGTTGTGTTGGGTAAGACGCGCTGGCGGCCACTTTGCGGCAAGGGTCGTGTAAGCACCTCAAAGGCCATGGCCATATCGGGCATAGTCGCCAGTTCGCCCAGTCCCAGGAGCGTCGTATTTAGGGTATGCGTCGTGGGCTCGGACATGGACAGCGTCTGAGCATCTGGGAAGTGCATGTCAAGCCCAAATCCAGTGCGCAAGAGCTGAAGAAACTCGGGGAGACGGCCTGTGATGCGCAAAAGACGCGCTGCGATATCAAGAGTCATGGCACGCGGCAACGTTCCCTGCTTTTGGAGACTAAGCATCACCATCGATACAGTGTCAACGGCCAGCTGCGTCGCTGCATTCACATGAGCAGCCGCAAAGGCCGTGGCTTTCGGCGACGCTGTGGAATTGAGCAACTCACGCTTGTACTGAACCTTGAAGCGTTGCAGCTTCAGGTTAAAGTTGCGCACAAGCGCCACCAGCATACAGTGGCACGTCTCCTGATTCGGTGCGACCTGACTGTGACCCGCCTTATCGGCCTCAACCATGTCATTCCACAGATTCCGAAGAAACTTATACCGACCGCCCATGGCCAGCACGCTGAGCACGTCATTGTACATTTTAGTCTTGCGATGCTCAGGCGAGATACGCAAAAGAATCTCACGCATGCGCTCCGCGAAAATTTGTGCGTGTTTGCCACCCATACGAGGCACATGAGGCGATGGATCTAGAGTACTGAGCGACGACAGATCGAGGGATGTGTTGGTTGATGTCAGCATGGAGGAAGGCGACATGTGAGCGTGTCGCCGAACTCGAGACACAAGCTGATAGTCGCGCAATGACTGTGTATACTCATCTCGCGTCGGCAAGAGTGCCTGGAACATCATAATATGGTGTGCATCATCGAGCTGCGTCGGCATGCGCATCGACCCATCCGATTGCCGGCTGGGTCGCTCATGCAGGGCCTGCTGGTATATGTTCCACAGCTGATCAGGCATAATGCGCTGTGTGGATGAAATAACGCGCACAAAGTGATCGCATGCGCTGTGGCTGTCCGCATGCTCAGACGCGTCACCTCGCGGCGACACAGCTGGCATCGAGATTGTGCTATACGCAAAGTGCCGCGGCCGAGGAGGTATCATAGAGCGTGGCACGAGTATGTGGCGCATGCATACAGGTGGCACCACCCGCTGCACCCGGTACGCCACGCCCATCCCACGCCAATCCGTATAGTTGGAGCCTTCTTCTTGCCTCTTCGCCGCCGCTGCGCAGGCCGATCAATACGTTGGCGTCGTCACGTGACGTGCATCTCGGCGCGTGGGTGCACAGGGACGTGGGGAGCGAGTGTGTCTTTGGCCGACAGGATGGACGAGCGGGCCATCAAGGCAGAGCGGGCGCGCAAGCAGCTCAACAAACACCGCGAAGCGCTGCGCAGAAAGCGCGAGTCTGCGCTGTTGGATGCTGATGCTCATCCAAAGGAGACGCAAACCGAGCAGGAGCAGCCAGCAGCGTCCCCTGCGTCAGGGCCCCTTGACAAGCCTGAAACAGCTAGCGCCGAGGATGCTGTGCCCTGTGAAGCGCCAGATACCACGGATATTTTTTCTGCTGATGTTTTGGAGCCTCAGAAAGAGGCCGATACAGCGGCTCTGTTTGCTGTGGACGATGCGGCCCCTCGACCAGAGGCGCCTTCTGACATATCTATGACAGAGCCTGCACACTTTGCCTCCGAACTGTGGTCGACCGACGCACAGACAGATGCTTTTGACTTTGAGCCAGGTGTTGATACAAATATAGAGCAGTCGCGGGCTCCATCGTACTCGGCCGCGGAGCCCGCGACGGGCCTCTTTGACACAACAGTGCAGCCACAAACGACCACCAACTTATATGCCCCGTTTCCTCAACGTGCAAAGTCCATGGACAATTATGCAGAAAGCTTTGAAGCATCAGTGTATGAGCGTGATGAAGACCACGCAGCGGCATCCCTATTTCCGTCGCAGGAGCCAGATGCGTCAGGCACACCCGCAACCATGTTTGACTATGCACCCGATGAGGTGTACGAGCACGATGCTGTCGATGATGTATATGACTATGGGGCGTATGCTGAAGAGTATCCTCAAGCTTACGTTTCTGAGCATGACCATCCAGAGGCTTGTCTGGACGAAACAGAAGACCCTCACGAGCTTCCTTTGGAAGAAAAGGACGTGCATCAGGCGCTTTATCCAGAGGAAAGAGAGACCAGCCAGGGATGCTTGGACATTGATACCCACCAGGCATATCCTGAGCTTCAAGATACGCACGAACAACAGCTTGATACGTATGCCGATGACAAGCAGGACGCGTATCCTGAATACTACGAGCATGACACATCGTACGACGACTCACTAGATGCTAGTGTGCGAAGCATCCATGAAGTAGATGTGCTCGAACCCATCCCGGAGATCCAGGAATCTCGATACTCACTGGATGAAGCAAAACCGCCTGAACCAGATACCACTGAGGCACAAGCCGAGTCATCTGACTTGCTCGCATCACAGGAATACGATGCTGTGGATGGCGTGCAAAATCTCTCACTCTTGAATGAGCCCCCTTCCAGTGAAAATGAGCCTTTGGCTGTTGAGTACGCTGCCGACGAGCTACAGGCTCAGCTCACGGCATTGCAAGCAGACCACGAGGCATTACTGAGCGCTCATGCGACGCTGTTAGCTGAGCACGAGCAGCTCCAGCGGCATGTGTCGCATACACTGGAAGAGCAAGTGTCGCAGCTGCAGCACGAATTGGCAGCGTCGCGAGCTATGGAGGCCGAATACAAAAAGACCCTGTCAGTTCTTGAAGAGGAACGACGTCAACTGCAGGAGCAACTGCAGGTCCCGAAGACGTCGGTCCCTGATCCCGGACGCTCGAGCCGTGATCGGATGCACAAACGCAGTGCAACCACGTCGGCCGCCGCTCCACGTCTTCCACCACTCTCTGAGCAGGAGCCCCAAGTCATGTTACCTCGACGCCAGCCGACGAACATGCCACGTATGCGACCCAATCCAGATATGACGCCGAATCAGCAGCACCGTCGCCAAATGAGTTTGTCCATGTTGCGTGCGCGTCTAGCCGGTGATGCAGATGATGAGACGTTTGCTCCGTCGCTGCCCACTCGCAAGCTGTCGATTGTCCATAACGATAAGCAGGCGTCAAGCTCTGTGCAGCGCAGCGTGAGTACGGCCTACACACAGTCTCAACAGTTCTCGCAAGACGATGCACTGCTATTCTGTGGCTCGTGCAAAGGAGATCTGTTGATTGTTTAAAGCACCATATTTTCATACATGATCATCCAATGCCAATACAAGCTCTATAACCTAAATGTTATTCATATGGACAGCAGAAATGGACAGTACGACGCTGTCGTGAAAATGGAGGGGAAATTGTCAAAGATCACAGGACAATACAGTTGTTCGGCTTTCGTCGTTTCATAGGTGTAGGGGATAGGACGCATCGAATGGCTTCGTCGAATACACCTTTAAGTCCCTTTTGCGTAAGCGCAGAGCATTCCAAGTACCGCACCGCGCGGATTTCTTTCGCCAGCTGTACTGCCTGGCTGTACGTGATAGGCGCCATGCGCCGATCACGCAAGCGCGCATTCATTTCAGGGTCTTCGCGGAGATCCAACTTGGTGCCCACGAGGATGATGGGGGTATCGGGGGCGTGGTGTGTCACCTCCGGCCACCACTTGGTCTTGGCATTTTCAAAGCTCGATGGGCTCACAATAGAGAAGCATATGAGAAACACGTCTGTTTGTGGATAAGACAGCGGACGCAGTCTGTCGTAATCTTCTTGACCTGCCGTATCCCATAAACCTGAATAGCGTCAGTGGTGCACAAAAAATACGTACCGAGATTTACAGGTCGACCATCCACCATGACACTCGCCGTGTAGTTGTCAAACACGGTCGGAACATACTCGCTCGGAAAGGCATTCGTGGTATACGAGATCAACAAGCATGTCTTTCCCACGGCACCATCACCTACGACGACACCTGCCGTATTAGTCTCCCGAAGTATCACATACACTTGATATTACGCATGGTAGAAACGTTGCGTCTTTCCTGCACACCAAGGGGCTTCCTCCCACTCCAAACGGGTCGAGGTCACGAGCACAGGACAGATCGTGGACCGTCGCTAGCGTAGCCAGTCGCTCGCACCCTTGTCTCTCCCAGACCGGCCGAGACGTGTGCACAATGCAAGACAATCAAAACTAGCACACCTGTGCCCACTCCACCAGCCAAGCGCGGCTGGATCCACATCGGCCGAAAGCCTTGCATGCACCGGCCCATCAATATCTACGTGTGCATGTGCGCACGGGCAACATCCAAAAGCCAAGAGACGTACCCTGGCCTATCCCTGGCGTATATAGGGAACGGTCGATTCCCAGAACGGTTTGTGATAGTTCCGTGCGTGTGTCCCACCGTGGACCACTTCTCAATAACCACTCCATCCCTCCCCCGTGAATCCCCTATCCCCCTTCCATCCTACGTAGCTCGTTGCTACGACGACGAACACGATCCCCTCCCAGCCCTTCCCTACCCGAACCCCTTCCCCACGCCCCCTTTTTTTTTCATTCTGGTAGCTCGAGCAGGTCTCGAGCATTTTTTTCGCACAGCTTTCTCCAAGCCCGCTAATGACAGTGTCAGTGATGTCACAGACGACTGGTTTTAGGCCCTACGTAAAGCCTCGAATGCCTCGTATGACCATGGCCCTAGACACAACCATGCCGCAGACACTGGAGCGTCCAGAAGCCTTCAAGTCGGACAGCGTTGATGACAATGACGATAATGATACTGCCCTCCGATCAGATTCCAGCATTGATGGGACACCGATCCAACTGCCTCAGCGGCCAGATGTTGCCGTCACACGCGACGTGCATTGGTTCAGCCCTCGTCAGCGAACTAAGAGCATGTCGCCTTCGCACTTAATGCCTATCACCAATCACGGACTCGCCTTGGCGTCTGTGCCCTTGCATGTCAAAGAAATCGGGCCAGCGCCACGATCCGAGGATCGTGTGCGTGCAGCTCAACGCATGTTTCATACCGTGGCCAACTCAACAAGAAGGTCTCAGAAACCACGTTCTAATGATCGTGCACGCCCAAGCTTGTCGGCAAATCCTCGACAGAAAACAATGCTGCATGATCCTTCTAAGGATCCCCTCGAGTTTGTGCCGACTATGGATGGCACACAGCACTGCGTCATTGCCACCGATCGCAATACCTTTGAAATGGTCGTGACACCTCCCTCGCCTAGGCCTGACGAGCACGAATGGGAACGCGGCTCCGTTGTCACGGGCGTCAGTATTACATCGCACAAAATGGCGCAAAGTTTGCCGCCTCAGCAGCCTACACTCACGCTTCAGCCCCCACCTTTTGAGCTGGCACCAGGTCGTGCACTCCAATTAGCGCAACGAATAAAGCAGACCGTTCAGCAGGCACAAATATGTCAACAAGCACGTGAGTCAGAAGTGGCTTCCGTGCGTGCATCGATGCTGCACACTATGCGAATGCATGCGCAGCATCGTCAGAAAGTGTGGCAGTGCGAAAGAGGTGCAAAAGCGGCAGCGGCGCATGGTACCTCGGATCGACATACTCGCACGCCCGTGGCCGCCGATGATATTATGGCATACATAGCGAGGTGGAACCGTGGTGCAAACTCACCTCCTTATATTCCACCGAACATTCGGCGCATGGCTGCTCATCAAATGCGTTGTCGGTCCACGATTCATACGTAACGACTTGAGCACTTACTGGCACTCTTCCCCATAGCACTTGATCAAGGCCCCAGGACCTGCATACAGTCGCGTCTACTTGCATCCTCCACTCATGCTGGTCACGTGGAAACGATACCTAGTTTTGGAGTGGTCACGTGTATTTGTGTAGCACAGGGGATACGAAGCCTTTGAGCATGACGCTTGGTCCCAACCACCCTTTTCATTCAACGAGTGTCGTTGTCATGGTATGTACACACGTGAAAGATGCGCATAAGATGTCGCTGTCGTACCGGGGTAACTCTTCCATGGAATATACGACGGTAATGCGATATTGATGCGCTGCGATACATCAAAGGACAGTATGTGCTAACTCGTATCAGTCCAAGGTTCGCACCCAGGATCTCCAGAACAAGTCCAAGGTGGACCTTCTCGACCAAGTGGCCGAGCTCCGCAAGGAACTCCTCAGTCTTCGTGTCCAGAAGGTTGCCGGTGGCGCCTCGAGCAAGATCGCCCGCATGTACGTGCAATCCGATTGTCACCCGAACTAACCTTATCAGTAACACGGTCCGCAAGAATATCGCCCGTGTGCTCACCGTGATCAACCTTAAGCAGCGTGCTAACATGCGTGAGTTTTACAAGAACAAGAAGTTCCAGCCTCTGGACCTTCGCCCCAAGAAGACTCGTGCCCTTCGCCGCAAAATGACAAAGCACGAGCTCTCCCTGAAGACGGAGCGCCAGCACAAGAAGGACGTGCACTTCGGTGTCCGCCGCTACGTTCTTAAGGCATAAATAACTTGCATTCGCCGTGAATGTAATTGTGCTGTGTGATATGCCTGGCGACGGATGCATGCAATGTAGTTTGTATTCCGCCATCGCGTTGCATCTGTAGCCCTTGCTACCCCTACCAAAAAATAAAGGATTCGACTTGCGCATACGCGCTTTTCCCTGAAATGCATTGTGTGTGATAGATATACACCGGGTGGTATGCTGGCAGAAACCGGCCATGAACATAGGGCTGTCTATGCTACTATCAGACGTATTTATCGTGCCTCAACGGCTCAACCACCGCGTGCATAGTAGGAAGGGGGATGTGCACGATGATTCCGCATTATGCGCCACTCCTGGATGGTTAGAGGCATGTCACGTACACAAGCTGAATATAGTAACCATATAGACGCCCAGGGTTCAAAATGAGATTTGTGTTAGTGCTTTGTTCTTGCTTAATGCAAATTGATACATACGATATTGTTAATTGGGATGTGAATGAGCTTGACAAGGTAGCCAATCAAGCCCATAATGACAAACCCCAAGCCGACAGCACGGCAAATCTGGATGAATTCTGGGTTGATTAGACGATCCCTGAAAAACAGTGAACGTACCCTTCTTGTCCGGCTTCGTGCATCGATTCAGAAACTGTGTTCCCTCGTTCAAAAATGCAATGGGTTCTTCCACGAACTCGCGCATACGCTCCGACATATTGGCAAGCGTGACCCGTCTACCCAACGCAGCGAGCCTCCAGCACGACAAGGCTTGTGTCACGTGATCACGATTTCACAGTCTCGAAGGAATGGGCGGCGTTCTTTGCCGGCCATCAGCTTGGTAGACCATAATGTTGACGCCGTTCGCAACGGTTCGTGCAGGGAGGAGTCCGTTGGCTCGCATTCCGCAGTATGTTGCACAAATTCGTCTTGAAAGCACAGTGGCGGAGGCACCAGCGGACACGTCGGGAACATCGGCACCGATGCCTGTCTGCTACCCCTATTTTGTATCGCGTGTGGGTCTGGACGGCATGAGTTTGCCCGTGTACACAGATGTTCGGAACGGTGGCTCAAGGTGGCTCACACAGATCCGAAAAGTTGAAGGCGATGCTACCGCATTTTGTCGCGATCTGTTTGACGAATTTGGATGGGGCGACCCGTACGACAAGTCGAACCCTTATGCCAATAATCTTGTCCGTGTCTCCAAGAATGCTGGACCCAAGACAGTATTCTTGAGATCAAACGTCTCGCGCGAGATTAAAGCATGGCTCGAAAGCCGCGGTTTTTGAATATGTAAATGTGTTATACATGACATCATACCCCTGTGAAGCTGCGGACTCATTATGGACTGCCGAACCCCCATTTGGATATGTCAACGCGTTTTGCGATGCCATATGACGTGAGCACAACCATGGCCGTCGCAAAAGCCACCAGGGGAAGTCCTCCTGTCTTCTTCATCCACTGAACTTCCCAAAAGGCCAGAATAAGCTCTACTAGAAGGAGCGCGCACAATGTATATCCACTCATGCTGTTGTAAGCGATGCAGTACGTACCGATGGTATTTCCACATGGCCTTGGCGCGCGACTCTGTGCCATAGAAAACATTCTTCCAGTACACAGTCGACGCACCAAAAAGAACTTGAAGCCAGAGTAGCATAATGATACAGAAACCAAGTAGGCCGTGCCAAGAGATAAAGTGCTTCTGGCCGGGAAGACTGTGCAAGCACCATATGATCCATGCACCCATAGTCATCATCGGTAGACTAGCGCACAAAATGAGAATTTGGTGCCACTGAAGCCCGATCTTCTTTTCCGCTTGCGCCTTAGTGGGCTGGAGGATAAGTACGCTTTGTACAAGGCAAAAAAGGCCGAGGGTGACCAGGAGTGGGTGCCATGCAAAAGTAGGGATCTGCCAATTCTCTGAGCCATAAAATACAACGAGGCATACACTCGCAACAACGAACGTGGCCCCTATCTGCGCCAAACGGGCACTTGAAATGTTATTGTGCCATAACAATTCGCCTGTTGTAGGCATGGTAGATGATCAACCAGGTCCTCCACATGCACAGGTTAGGATCCGGAAAAGAAAACTTGGACGACTACACAAATGAGGCTCAGGCTGTCCCACGGAATCTATATGGACACTCAATGAATCGTTTCGCAGAACACTTGAACACAATTGCATGCCGATAAGGGTCGATATTACCACGAATGTGTACTCAAGTGCCTGTACATGCATGGCACAATGTGACGGAGCAAAAGTGACCCTGAATGACATGCTGAGCGTACGCATCGTAACAAATGTGGAAGTTCCTACGGTCAGGACAGTTTCGCATCTCCGGCCCGAAGTCATAGGTGTGTGGTACTATTGTAAATATAATTGATCGGCGGAACGAATAGTGGATGCTGCACGTGCCAAAAGAGTGGCGGGCTGCCTGGTTTTGCCAGAACCGACAGGGCCGCGGTAACTCATCCTGTACCAACCGAGTTAGGATAAATGTCGTTCCTCCGCTGCAGCATTACACCTTCGTTCCGCGCTTCTTTGCGCACTGCCTCGATCCAGCGTGTGGCTATGCGCTCGATCGCCACCACGCCCATGCGCTTCTCTGAGCACCACGCCCCTATCATCCAGGGTGAGGGTACGAAGCCCGGTACCATGGGTACGGACGAGAGCCAGAGCACTGGTCTGGAGCGTTTCGAACTGATGGGTCGTCTCCAGGGTGTTGATGTGTTCGACATGTCGCCACTGGATGCCTCGCGTCCTGGCACCATGAAGAACCCCATCAAGGTTCAGAGCATGGTACGTTGAGTCATCATGATGGAACAGACACTTACAAGTCATCAGGCCAAGGAACAGATCGTTGGTAGCACTGGTTTCCCTGCCGAGTCGCACGAAACTGTTTGGCTGAAGCTGACCGTTGATCAGCCCATTGCGCGCTGCCCCATGAGCGGTAACGGTACGTTGTGAAGAACACTGACATGATAGTGTACCAGCTCGAGTACATTGGCCCTCAAGATAACCACCACCACTAAATGCAAGTATATGATGTGGTGCATCTTCATAGTCGACGTACTCTAACGAAATGAAACCACTCCATATTTGCCGCATCAGGGTTTGTATGGCAAGGATGCGCTACATACCATCCAACTATGATGAGTATACGCATCACAACAAAAGGATTCACTCTGCGCGCTAAGACGCACCTCATTCGTATCTCATTAACAACTAGCATTAGCATGCGATACATATAGGGTGCCCCCTTTAGGTTGCACGGATTTTGCAACCAATCTCAACCATGGTAGTACATTATAACTTAGATCAAACGGAGGTAGTTGCTTGGCACGATACCAAGCTCTCCATTAGGGCGCTGAGCCTGCCACCACTTGCCAGTGCTGTCAACAATTTGGAGAACATCGCCCTTGGCGAACGAAATCTCAGTAGGGTCGTCCTCACTGGCCTTGTAGGAGTAAAGAGCCTCGGCGCGCTGCAAAGCACCTTGAGTGCTTGAAGCGCCAGCTGCAGCAGCCGGAGCGGCACCGCCAGCAGCACCCGCAGCCGAGGGGCCGAGGTTCGAGGAGAGGATCGGAGGAGCGAGGTTGTCGTCCTTGGCAGGTTCATTGAGAGGCAATGAAGCGTCCTGGCGGGGAGCCTGAGCAAAAGGCGCCTCAGTCGTCGTCGCGTTAACAGCACTGCCGGTCGTAGGCATGCCGATTTCGACATTATTAGGGCGCGAGTAGCCATTCGACAGAGGGTCAGATCCAAGAGCATTGGGCGTGCCGAGGTCAGGCGATCGAGGAGCCATCGAATTGGCAGCCTGCGGGGGGTACGACGTGCTGCTGACACCGACCGAGTCTACAGGCTTTTCTCCCTGGAAGCGCTGGCGGAGACCGCTGCCCGGGAACGAACCAATGATGCCACCTGGGCCGCTGATGCCAGAGCCTTTGATACCGCCGAATGAGTCGTCGATCTGCTTGTTGGGGCGGTGCTCCAGGTCGAACTTGACGGCAAAGTAGCAGAGAGCAAACAGGTTACCGAGAGCGAGGATCAGGAAACCGGTCGTGAGGGCCGTCATGGAGCCGCGGTCATTATTACGTTCGACATCCAATAGGTTAAGTCGCGAATCGGCGTAAAGGTGTGCGTCCGAGACGATCAACGTAATGGCAAAGCAAGCCCCAAGGAAAACAGAGACCATGAAGTCGGTCGGGAATGGAAGGAAAAAGTGGCCAAAGATGGCAAAGCAGAGGAAAAGCTCAATCCAAATGATGAACCATGCGGAGTGGGAGTAATCGAATCGGTCGAAGTACGACTCCGACTGGCCGTAACACAAGCTCACGAAGGCAATGAACCAACCGCAAATCATCAGAAAAGCGCCGAGCCCAAACACGGCGAGCCCACACTGCTTCATGATATTCAACTTGGGCAGTTTCAACATCTTGACAATGAGTAGATCGAGGTACAGGGAGAAATACGGCTAGCACCGTACTTGACGAATGTGGCGTGTATCAGGTCTGCCAGTTAGGCGGGCCGTACTGTTTTCGGAATCGTCGCGCCACTCGCGGCAGGGTGTGTTTACACCCAATCATGGCATGCGTTTCAAAGTGAGGTGATTGGGGCACAGGGCATCATGTGATTCAGGGACACAGAGATAGTAGGTGGAGGTGGGCTACGCCCAAAGAGGAAACCCGGCGCCTCGTGTGGCGTTCGACACCATGTGGCAGAGGCTGCAGGAACGCTACGGCAGCCAAAGCGCACATGGTGGGGATGGTAGTAGGGTCGGGACCGATGCCATAGCATTATCGAAAAAGCGGCGTGCGCAGATGCGCATGCGTGCAGATGCACTGGCCAAAAGTGCAGCAGACGAGGAAGCGCCAAGCACACCGCACGAATCTGGCCTGGTACGAGAGGAAGATGAAGGGGGGCAGGGTGAGGAAGAGTATGCGGAGTATACAGGCGCGACGGAGCGCATTCCGCTAGGTCGCGAAGCTGAGCGCAAGCGGGCCTTGTTGCGCCGGCAGCAGATTCGCTCCATGATTGCATCAACGCAGGGCGGCGATGACGACGGCGATGAAGACGACATTGCCATTGTGGTGCGCCAACCACGCGCACAGGCGCCGGTGCCCGTTTCCGCCGAGACGCTTATTCACGATGAGCAAGAAGCCCTTCCTGATGATGGCTATGGTGATGACGATGACCGAGAGGCGCAGGACGCATGGGAACGTGCTCAGATGCGTCGTATGGATGTCGACATGGGCGACCAGCTCGAGGCACCGCCTGTGGCTACGCGGATCCCACTCGTGTCAGCTCAGCCGACACCGCGGTCATGCTTGGCACGGCTAGAGGCGCTTCGCGCCCAGTGGGAGCACGAGGCTGTGGAACGCAACGATGCGGTCCGCACGATGGAGCAGGAACTGGACGAAGTGCAAGAGGAAGAGCGAGCGCTCCAGAGCGAGATCGTGGAACTCGAAGCCAAGTCTGTGTGGCTGACTGATATGAATGCGTTTACAGACGCACTTGCGAGTTTCTTTGATACCAAGACGCCTCTTCTCGAGGCGCTCGAGCACAACGTACAAGCTCTGTTGATCGATCGCAGTGTGACGCGTCGGCGACTGCGGACCGAAGCTGATGCTTGGCTCAGCGACGCGGACAAAGAGCAGTTTCTCGAAGGCGCCGCGCAGCTGCGCAAGGAGCATGCTCTTGTCATGTCAGATGTGGAAAACGACGCGTTCCGTGATCCGGCCGTGGAACTCGTGCCGCGGTTCGAGGCTTGGCGAACCAGGTATCTCGGTGACTATAATAAGGCGTGGGGCGGCTTGGCCCTCGCGAATGCATGGGAATGGTACGCACGCTATGAAATCGCACTGTGGGATCCACTGTGGCGCGCGGCCGATGACGACCTGTGCCTCGGTGGCCCTGTGGACGGTATACCCGGATTTGCGTGGGAGCACGCCATGTCCGCCTATGTGGGCGAATCGAACGCAGGCGGCGATAACGAGATGCTTGCGACAATGTTGACGCGCGTCGTGGTCCCGCGTCTCGAGGCTCTGGCGCAGGCGTATGACGCCTACAGTGCCATGGAAACCACCGCGGCATTGCAGGTGGTCGAGCAGGTATCGTACGTGGTAGAGAAGACGCCTATGCGCTCGCTTCTCTCGGCGTACCGTGACGCACTAGACAGAGCTGTGCGCGAGCCTGTGAGCCATGTTCTTGCGCGCCTGGCGCTGGTCCAGCACGTACTATTATGGTGCACGTACTATGACGATGCATGGGACTATCACGCGTATGAAAATGTGGCGCGGCAGGCTGTAACTTCGGCGTGGTCGGCCGTCCAGCAAGCGCCACGCATGGATGACATCGTGAAAGCAGTGCGCGAAGTATGCTGTGTATGGCCCACCTCGTTCCTGCCAAGCGAGCGACAGGTATATAGTGTATATTAGAGGAAGCGGTACGACGTGTCGGTCCCCGTCAGCATCTTGCGTGCCTGTGGCGCTCCGACCACACGCTCCAGACGCAGTAGGTCGTACTTGCAGAAGAGCGTCCATACCTGCAAGTCAGCGGGGTCTGTCGGTGCCGCGGACGATGCATCGCGAACTGATAGCGGCGCACGAATGAATTCTGGATAGTAGATTGCATGCTCGGGCGGCGCATAAAACACAACGGTGATGGCACCGCGAATCAGATAGCGGCGGTAGAAGTGGAAGCGCTCCGTCAATAAAAGCACACTTTTCTTGCCGGAGAAGAAGGCCTCGCGCGCACGCGAAATATCACGGCCCGTCGAGTACTCGGACAGCGTCGTATACGAGATCGGCGGGTCCATGCGCCGAAAGTCGTCCTCCAGACGCACAAAGTCAAAGTAGGACGGGACGATGATCATCGTGTGTGACGCACTCACCGCGGATTTTTTCAGCAGCGACAGAATACGCTCTTTAAACGCTGCCAGCCGTTGATCTCCCTCACTCTGCGGATTGGAGCACTCGAAGCGGAAAAAGGTTTGGCGGACACCCGGCGGAACAAGCGACATGCTAGGCACGTCGTCGGGTCCAAGTGCCGTCGTGCGCACCTTCCCTCCCACGTTGCGAAGCGAATGAAACAGCTGCCGGAACTCGGGTGCATCAAACGCAGAAAATAGGATCGTCTGGCGCAAGAGCGACGCATGTCCATCGAGGTACCAGGGCCGCACCCGCGAGAAGTCGGTATCATGCGCCTCCTTGGGAATTTGATTTACGCATGCCAATATGAATCGCACATGATCCCAGTTCTGCATCAGCATCACGTCCATCTGGTCGACCATGACCACCTCCATGGAGGAGAGGTAGTCGTGCTCGTGCTCCTTCTCAATAAGAAGACGCAAACCCAGAGGACTCGCGACAATCACGTCACTCTCATAAAATGGACTGTAAAGTTTCAGAGTCTTGCGCGTGAGTTTGATGCCCAGCTTAAAGTTGTCGTCAATGTTGCCTTGGAACGTGTGCCGGTGGTCGTCGGGGTATCGGTGTGCAAACTCGGGGTCAGCAAGCTTGTCAAATGAGCCGGGTGGCAGAGAAAACTCCTTGTGAAAGCGCGTCTTTTGCTCGACTTGCTCACACCCTGCATAGGACATCAACATATCGACCCATACCTTGGCCGTGTGTCGAAACGGCACGACAAGAAGTACCTTGGGTCGCGTAAAGCCTTGGTCACGAAACTCAGGCAACTCGTCATCATCATCCGTGTGCGCGGCAGCAGCTTTGGCGAGTTTTTCATTGTTCTTGAGGATACGTTGGCGAGTCTTGGCAATGTGGCTCATGGCATGCATGGCACAAACTTGGCGAAGCAGGTCATGGTCCTGAATCGCGACGCGCGAGTGCCAAAAGTCCGTGTACGTGCCTATGCACTCCAGAAGTTCAGATTGCATGCGGGACAGGGCATGTTTGGCTTCAAAGGCTCGCCACACACGGGCGTGCGGACGAGAGACAGGACGTTCCTGAAGCGAGCGTTCCGCTCTCGTGACGACGGCGCCGCCCAGCATGCGAATGTGCTCCGGCTGCTTCCAAGCCGAATTATCAGGATTCACTTCCGCGAAGTGGCATTGAAATGCATCGGCACGGTCATCGTCGTCATCCTCAGCCACCAGCACAGGCGCCACGGGCTCATCAGGCTCCGTCTTGGTCGGCGTTTCAGGTCGTTCGTTGCGCGTAGGGGCAGCTCGAGGCGGCACAGATGTTCGCAAGCGCTTCTTCGGCATATTCTCGTCTTCTTTGCGTGGATGCGCGGCCTTGACGTTGAGCATGGTCATAAGCCGCACATGCGCCAAAGGGTCACTCATCGTGGTAAAGAGAAAAAAAGTCGACGTAACCTCCACACGTAAGAAGAACGCTTTTTTGGTTCTCGCCACCATGCCGCTTGCTCAGTCCAAGAACCGCGTCGGACTTGGTCATGCCATTATCAATCGGCGCGCAAAAGAGTCGCGCAATCCCAAGTTCTCGGACTATCATACGACAGATATGCATATTGGCCAGGCTAAGTGGACCAAGCTGCAATCCGTAACGCACGAGGGGGCTTTGGAAGAGTTTCTGAACACGGCTGCCATGGCGGACGCCGATTTTACTGCCGAGCGACGTACTGACAAAATCATCGATACGCACTCACGGACGCGCCATAATCCATACTTGCTGACACCGCAGCAGGAGCAAGAAGTGCTGCAAAACCAGCACGCCAACAAAGACCGCCTGCGTGTGCCTCGCCGCCCGGAATGGGACGCACACACAACGCCCGCGCAGCTTGAGCGCATGGAAAAAGACGCCTTTTTGAATTGGCGCCGAGGTCTTGCTGAGCTACAGGACGGTATCGGCTTTGTATTGACGCCATTTGAGCGTAACTTGGAGGTGTGGCGCCAGCTGTGGCGTGTGATTGAGCGGAGCCAGCTGATCGTGCAGATCGTCGACGCACGCAATCCACTGCGCTTTCGATGCGAGGATTTGGAAAAGTATGTGCACAGCATGCCGGCGAATCCAGGCGACATGGCGTCGATCCCATCAGAAGAAAGAGCCACGTACCGTGGTCCACGTCGCACGCTTCTTCTCATAAACAAGGCCGATTTATTGGATACTGAACAGCGGCGCCAGTGGGCTGAGTATTTCCAAAAGCAAGATGTGATGTTTGCATTCTTTAGTGCACACGATGAAGTTGCACGCCAGCTGGCCAAGCTACAGCGCGAGGCACAGTTCGAGCACAACGCTGTTGAGGAAGTGACTGGCGCCGTGCAGGATACGCTCGCGCTTGATCATGATCCTTCGCGAATTCTTGGCGTGCTGGAATTGGAACGTCTCTTTTTGCAGTGCGCGCCAGACTTGTCACTGTTCCGCCGACATGAGCCGAATTTGCCCCGCGACGGTATACCAGAAAAATTGACCGTAGGGTTTGTCGGCTACCCCAACGTCGGTAAGTCATCCACGATCAATGCCCTGTTAGGCGAGAAAAAGGTGTCGGTCAGCGCGACGCCAGGAAAAACCAAGCATTTTCAAACCATCCATCTGAGTCCCACCACCATCATATGTGACTGTCCTGGTCTCGTGTTTCCCCAGTTTTCCACGTCGCCGGCTGATTTGGTGTGCGACGGCATCTTGCCCATCGACCAGATGCGTGAGTATACTGCTCCTGCTGAGCTTGTTGCGCAGCGCATCCCAGAGGATATCCTGAGTCGCATCTACAATATGGACATTCCGACGCTCAGTGCGGAAGAGGGCGGCCAGGGCCGCCCGACGGGTATGGAATTGCTCACGGCTTATGCCATGGCCCGTGGCCTTGCACGGCAGGGTCAAGGAAATCCGGACGAGTCGCGGGCAGCGCGCTACGTACTCAAAGACTACGTGAATGCGCGTCTTTTGTACGCACACCCGCCGCCCGGCATTGATGCAGGCGCGTTCAATGCGGCTCAGCAGAACAGGCTGCGTGAAGAACTTCCAGAACGGCGCCCAGAAGCGGCGCCGCTAGTCACGCCGCACATGCATGGCGGACGTATGGCCGAATCGTCGTCCAAGACGGCGTCGTTGGATCAAGCGTTTTTTGGTCCGTCGTCATCTTCGGGCGCGCACGTCAAGGGCCGCCGCCGAATGCCGCCCGTGGGACGCCTGGGCCTCGAATCTGAGGCTCCGGCTGGCCTCGGATCAAAAAAGCATCACAAGGGCCACAAGCGACGCAAGCAGCGATCAGCTCAGACGTAATGTAGCATAGCAACGCAGCCAGCCATTGATAGAGTGTGGAGGTCTCGGCAATGACGCAAGAACTTCGATCGAGGCCTAGTCGGCATGCTATTTGCGAGCCGCCGGTCCGTTGTGCATCTTCCCATTTCGCGAGTGACAACCACCATAATGGCAGCGAATCATCATTGGACACCATCTGCGTACCCCTATCCGTCTGCGCGTCGCTCGGATGCGTCGACAGTGTACGCGAGTAAAGCGCATGGCCAGGTCGTTGTGCCAGAGCCATACGATTGGCTCGAGACGCCACCGTCGCAAAGTTCGGAAACGGCTGCATGGACCAAGGCCCAGTCAGAGTATACAGCGCGGTTTGTTGCGCAGTGCAAGGACAAACCCGCGCTTCAGGAACGGCTCAAGCTGAACTGGGACTATGCACGAACCAGTGCGCCTTCTCTCAAGCCGGATGGCCGGTACTATTACTCGTACAATGCGGGACTAGCGCCTCAGAGCCAGATATATCGTGCGACGCGTGAGCAGGTGGATGCCGCTCAGAAGTCGCCCAGCAAAGAGCCTGTCGGCGAGTTGTTCTTTGATACGAATGTGCTCAGCTCGGACGGAACTGTGGCGCTCAAATGGACGTCCTTCTCCCACAGCGGCAAGTACATGGCCTACGGTATCTCTCAGAGCGGATCAGACTGGTTCAGGATCTTTTTGCGCTCGACAGAGCAGCCGATGCTGTCGCGCAGCGAAGGCACTGACGTGGGCGGAGACGGACACATGCCGGATGTGCTAGATCACATCAAATTTTCGGGCATTACATGGACCCACGATGACCGTGGCTTTTTCTACCAGCGCTTCCCAGCAACGGAGCACGAGGACAAGGGCACGGAAACGGATGCGAACCAGGACGCTCAACTGTACTACCACCGTCTTGGCACACCGCAGGCTGAGGACATCCTCGTGGTCGACAGCGACCCTGTCACGCGTAGCTCTATGTGGCACTGCGACGTGACTGACGATGGCCAATGGTTGATTCTTGCCAATTCGAAGGATACGGACAACAAGATGCGCTATTACGCGGCTTCACTGGCCGATGGCGTGTCTTCGCGGATGGCATGGATCCCCATCTCGAGCGACTTTGCATTCATGCTCGACTACATCGCGAATGACAACACGCGCTTCTACATGCTTTCGAATAAGGACGCACCGAACTACCGCATTGTGTCGTTTGAGCTCGATCCGACTAAGGCACGCGTCGTGGACCATGTGTCGCAGCTGACGGGCGGTATCAGCTCTTTTACCGACATTGTGCCAGAAGATCCGCAGGCTATTCTCACAACAGCTGCCGTGCTTGACCACAACAAGCTGCTCGCGGTGTATTCCCGCGATGTCAAGGACGAACTGTGGGTCTTTGACCTCACGACGGGAGACCGCATCACGCGTCTCCTGCCCGAGCTCGTCGGCACTATTGCTCAGCTCACGGGCCGTCGCGACCATCGCGAGTCGTTTGTATCGTCCGTGTCATTCGCCAACCCGGGCCGTGTCGACCGCGTGTCATGGGAAGGTCTTGAACGCACCGACCGCGCCGCGCCGCCCGCCTCAGTGACCGAGTATGCGACGACGCATGTGGCGGGCATTGACGCCAACGACTATATCTCGACGCAGGTGTTTGTGACGAGCAAAGACGGCACACGCGTTCCCATGTTCCTGACGCATGCAAAGGACACGCCGCTCGATGGCTCGGCACCGGCGCTGCTCTACTTCTACGGCGGCTTCAACATCCCCATCACACCCGTGTTCTCGCCATCGATGATGACGTGGGTCGCATCGTATCGTGGTGTGCTCGCGTTCGTGAACGCCCGTGGCGGTGGTGAATACGGCGACAAATGGCACGACGCCGGCCGTCTGTTCCACAAGCAAAATGTGTTTGACGACGTGCTCGCTGCTGCCAAGTGGCTCCATGAGTCCAAATACGCGCGCAAAGGACACATTACGATTTGTGGCGGCAGCAATGGCGGCATGGGCGTCGGTGCCGTCGTGAATCAGTGCACGGACGAGCATGGTATTGGAGCAGCGATCGCGGACGTCGGTGTGCATGACATGATCAAGTTCCCGCTGTGGACGATTGGCAAGGCATGGACGGCTGACTATGGCAACCCGCAAGAAGATGGTGCGGCGTTTGACTACAACATGACATACTCGCCACTGCACACGGTGCGAGCCAACAAGACCTACCCGACCGTGATCCTGGCATGCGCTGATCACGACGACCGCGTCGTGCCAGCGCATTCATTCAAGCTCGCGGCTGAGATGCAGCATACGCTTGCAAACAATGCGAATCCGATTCTCCTGCGTGTGGATCTGCAGGCCGGCCATGGTGAAGGTAAGAGCACACAGAAGCGCATGGAAGAGGCCGCAGAGAAGTACGCGATTGTCGCGCATGTACTCGGTCTGCCTCTGACGCCATAGTGGGGTATAATTACTGAAGACCACCGCGAGAGCAGATGGCCCACAGATCGTCACCAAGGTAGTGTACATTGTCCACGGCGATGCCCTTGCCTTTGGCGCGGATCTCCTCTGTGTCAACTTTCAGCACGCCAATCGCGACCTCAAACTCCTTGCCCTGGGCCTTGATGCTGACAACGGTCTCTTTCGGCAGCGGCTTCTCACCCTTGCTGGGGTCAGGGAGTCGACCGCCAGCCGATGTCAGACCGGGCGCCATGACAGCGGCACCCGACAGGAGGAACTTGATTGCACCACGATCCACCTGGATCGACGGCAGGAGCGCTGGATACTTGTGCAGGAGATGCAGTGTCGGAATGTATGGGCCATCATAGTGCTGGAAAAAGATCGGCATGTTGCGCAGCAGCAGGATTTGGATGTGTTCTGGCTTGTACTTGGCTGACGTGATGGACTCCTTCTTCGGCCAGATGCTTTCGAGGAGTGCGCCATCGTCGGCACCAAGCGTGTCGGGGTACTGCTCGAGCAGCTTAGTACGGATGCCCCGCTGCACAGACGACTTGAGCGACGAAGGCGTACCGAGATCTGTCTTGGGATCGAGCTTCCTGAAGAACGACATGGTGGTGAAAGTCGTGTGCAACGTAAGCAAAGCGTAACCATTTTCCACACGTGGATCCTGCCTACGATGGCGATCCACGCATGGCGAATGACACTGCGGCCGGCCGCACGGCTGGCTGTAGTGCCCCAGACGGTGCGCGCGTATGCGACACAGCGCACGTCAAAGATGTCGTTCGTGTCCAAGCTATTCTCAGACCCCGTGATCGAGACGATCGTTGTGGCTTCGCGCATCGCACGCATCCTGCTGGGATCCGTGCTGGTCGTGGGCGGTACGACGTTGGTGGCCTGGGAGGGCATGCATCAGTATGTTGAGCACGCTGCGATGCCTTCTCGGCGGCCTCGTCTAGTGGATGCAGATGACAAGTACGGCTTCGCCGCTGATGCGCACCTCGATGCATGGACACAGTGCGAGCATACAGACAGCAGGCTTGGTATGTTTGGCCGGCACATGGTCCGCTCGGCATGGATGGCACAGCACTGGGGCAGTGGCATCACGCCGTCTGTCATGTTTGGTCACCGCACGGGTAACATGGATGTTCAGGCGGCGACGGAAAATCAGGGCCTACGTATGGCCGAGCAGTTCCTGCATACGTCGTTGCACATCGCCGAGAGCAAGAATATCGCCGTGCCGGACGAGGTAGCCAGTGGCACTGCGCCCGATCCAGCAGCTGTGCGGCTTGAATTGTGGCTCGCAAGCATTCGCGAGCAGCTGGGGACACCTGCTAGCCTGGAACGCGCCATCAATGCATGCGAAAAGGTCTACGATGTCGTGCCAGACGATATGCTGCGGGCGTACGTTGCAACGCGTCTTGGTACACAATACACACTGCTTGGTAAGACCGGCGATGGCGTGGCTTGGCTCGACCGGGCTATGAAGCTCGGAGGCACACGGACGAACACGTCGGATGCTGTCGACGCCCTTTTGGCACGTCGCATACCTGCGCTGGCACCGCGTGACGAGCGAACGACCCTCTCGATCCTACAAACGCTCTCGGCGCTACATGCACACCAGCCGCAAGGGCTGCACCAGGCGCTTCGGACACAGCTCGCAGCGCTGCAACTGGCCAGCGCTGCAGCGAGTCCTACACCCACATCCAGGGACGGTGTCCTGCATCGACTCTGGGTCGAGCAGAAGCAGAGCGTGCTGGCCATGCACGTGGCCGAGACACTGTACGCGCTGAAGCCGCACCGCTCACGTATCATCGCACGCCTGTGGCCATCACTTGTTGATGCCCAGCCGTCGCAGTACGGACTCGTGGGCCCCACTCTCCGTGGTCCTTATGCCCAGAGCCGCACATGGCTCACTACAGCGCGTGATCGCGCAGCCTCCGTATGCGACCAGTTGACGCACCCTGATGATGCACAGGCTCAGCAGATCCAGCACGAAGCCGAGTACGTCGTCCGCGAGGCAACACGGCTGCTGCAAGCACTAGACGCTCGCACTTAGGGCAATGAGGGTAAATTGGACTTGATCTGGGTCGGCGGCCATATACTGCTGCTGGATGTAGGCGGCGGCCTTGGGCAAAAGCTCATCAGCCTCGATATGCGGTAGGCGCACGATAGGCCCGCGTGATTGGCGCCCATCTAGCTCGATAAGGGCGCCGGACGAGGCACTGCGGACAAACGCGATAAAGTGCAAGTCGACATCGTCATCAGCATCCGGTGCGGTTGTCTGGCCTTGAGCCGCTGTCGTGGCGTGCGTATCGCGCAGGGCCTCGCATTGGACCAGCACATTCGGTCGCGCCTCCGCGGGCACTGAACGCGCCCGAGACAACAATTGCGCTAGAGCCGAGTCCGGCTGCACGGCTTGGGAGGCAGCCGAGTTGGCGATGGCGTGCAGGAGACCAATAGTGCCGCATGCATTGCCAATAGTCTGTGGAAACCACAAGAGATCGTCCTGCGCAATGCACGTCTCTGGCGCCTGACGCGCCGCCTCAATCTTGGGCGAGAGAGGAAAAAGCAGCAGCACGGCCTCTACGGGCCCTGGTACCATGGCAAGCAGCTCGGGATCAAGCCCGAAGATATCATAGAATGCATACTTAGACGTGTCGAGGCCAAGTGCTGATGCCCACGCGTTGAAGAGCTCCGGATTCGCCTCTAATGGCACCCACGTTGTCATGGTGGCGAGGGACACGCGTGCCACGTGGTGAGACGCGTCTCGTGGACGCGTTGCATGGCAGGTCACGTATGCATCGTTCGATTGCGCGTCTCTGGCAACAAGGCGCGAAGATGAGCGTACCCAAACGAGCACGCTCCCCGAGTGTGGATGAATTTGACGGGCTGGATGCAGACGATCTGATTCGGGCCGTACAGGAATCTGAGACACCCAAAAAGGCGCGTGTGAACGAGACAGCGCCGACACCCGCACCCTACACGCAGCCCTACTCAGGTACGGCTGAGGACCCGCTCCTCCTCGAGCGCACAACCATGAGCAAAGCGTGGTTCGAGAGACTCGAGCCAGCCATGCGGCAAGAGTCGTTCAAAAAACTCAAGGCATTCTTGGATGCTGAGAAAAGAGCCGGCAAGACGATTTATCCGCCGCCCCATCTCATTCACAGCTGGTCCCGCACGACCCCGCTTGAGCAGGTCAAGGTCGTGATTGTGGGCCAGGACCCATACCACCAGCCGGGTCAGGCATGTGGCCATTGTTTTTCAGTGCCCAAGGGCAAAGCCGTTCCTGCCAGTCTACAAAATATATACAAGGAGCTCAAGGCAGAATTTCCTGACTTTGTGCCACCACGCCACGGGTACGTAGGGGTTATGAACTAACGCAAGGTGCCTCGACGGATGGGCTCGACAAGGTGTGTTGCTCCTCAACGCTTGTTTGACCGTCAATGCGGGAGCGGCTGGTTCACATCATAATCACGGATGGGAGCCGTTTACACGCGAGATTCTCAAATCTGTTCTCAAGACGTCGTCTCAGTCGGCCCATAGCGGGCCCCTTGCATCCATGTTTGCAAACCAGGGCGTCCATAAAGGCAGCGATGGACCACACAAGGGCGTCGTGTTCCTTGCTTGGGGCCTCCCTGCCGCCAAGACACTGGCCGAAGCAGGAATCACCGAGGTACGTATGGCTGGCGCTCACGCCCAGAAAACACCCAACGTCTTGCTATTGAAGTCGCCACACCCATCACCACTGAGTGCACATCGTGGGTTCTTGGGGAACGGCCACTTTGCCAAGGCCAACGCATGGCTCGAAGAACGATACGGAAAAGGTGGTGGCATTCGATGGAGTGATTTATAGACAGGTTAGCTTTCATTAAGCTCGGGCGGATGAATTGACGTGTTGAGGTCCACAAGACGACCCGTACTGAGATTGTGAACCCAGCCGTGGATTGTCACACGGGGATTCACCTTGCCATTAAGCGGCGACACTTTTTGATTCCAGTTGTCCTGGATGACGGGATGATCCACAATGTTTTGGATCTGGCGGCGCACACTGGCTTCGGTCAGTAGCGGCACAAGATGGTCCTGCATGGATTCAGCCGACATCAAGTTGCGCTCACGTACGCGCACGCGGAGGTAACGGGCTAGCCCCGTGAGAGGCGCCAAGTGCCGCGTCAGCGCCGAAGAAGATGGCAACTCGTGGTCCTCATCCTGTTCCTTAATAGCTTGGTTTACAGCGGCGGTCACACCACCACAGCTAGTGTGGCCGACCACGATAACATGCTCGACTCCAAGGGCTTGCACTGCAAAGATTAATGCGCTCACAGCACTGTCGTCGTTCGGGTGGAATTGGTTCGCCACGTTACGCAACACAAATAGTTCACCAGGGCGCGCGTTGCATACGACACTCTCAGGTACACGCGAGTCACTACATCCAATCCAGAATACCTTGGGATGCTGTCCCTGTCGAAGGGCATTCGCAAGATCTGGCTGCTGCGAGATAAAGTCTTGCGACCACAATGCATTGCGATCGAGCAGCGAGTCCAGCAACGCTCGTGAAAATGGTGGCGAAGTCGACATGCTACTCTGACAGCGACGTATCCAGTCCTCTTTGCAGTCAAGAAACGCTGCCCCGGAGGCAATAGATCACTTTGCCTGTGTGAATCACCTGTCTGACAAATGTGGCCCGTTCCGCCGCAAAAATACAGGGGTAAGAGCCTGTGCTTGTCGTTGCAAATATCCGAGCCAATAGGAAAAACGCACATTCAAGTCCGTGGGTCGCAAACGTCCACTGGGCCCATCGGCACTACAATGAAGTTTACAACCTTGTCATCGAGAGCAGTCCGGCCATTGAGGATCACATACAGGATCACGGCGTTCGCGACAACAGCACGATGGGAATCAGGCGCATCATGTGCTGGGCCCTATAGTTCGCGGTCGAGTGTAGGACTTGAAAATGCCTACCGACGGATCTACATAATCAGAATGGCTTGTCACAGTCGGGCGTCTTGTCTGCCATGTCAGTCATGCAGTACGTACCCTCGAAGAAGGAAGCCTGTAGTAATAAGAATAGCGGGAACCATGCAAATTCATGTCATACACGCATGCAGAAAACACACAGATCAGGCAAACATCGCACATGTTACATGACATGGCACAGCGTCGCAAAGAGTTCGTGTAAGCATCATGACCAAAACAATTCAAAGGTACGTACCACCGGCGTCTTGAGCAGCACATCGGTCTTGAACAGCGGCACGCCGCTCATGGCAATCGTGACAAACATACCGCCCGTAGCGCCCCAAAAGAAGAGGGAAGGAACCCATCTGTATTGTTAGCATGCCTCGACGACAACAGCTACGCACTTGAACGCGTACTGAGAGTTACTGAGTAGGTTAGTTTTCTCACATCACAAATGGCAGACACTTACACTGAGCCAAAGTGAGGTTGAAAAGCAGGCTTGTTGAACGCAGCACGTGAGGTGGCACGGAATGCACCTAGGGCAGCAGGCGTAGGACGGAACATGATATGGCGGGAGTGGCTCTACAATCCAAGAATGAATTGAGCCTGCCCTGTGGACGAGTACGCCCTGCCTGCACCTCGGCCGAAGTAGGCACCAGACCGGCGGCGCCCGGCATGACGAGCGCTGTGTCCCAGTTGGTTTGTACCTCCACTATGAGTAATTCCACGCCGCATGGGCCTCACAGGTCCTGCTCAAGAACAAAGCGGTAACGAACTGGCGTTAGTCTTAGACGTAACAGATCACGTACCATCTCCTTTCGCTACACGCTCAATAGCCTTGGAGCATTCCTTCATGGGAAGCACTTCGATCCATGGTTCGATCTTCTTCTCGGCAGCAAGACGGAGCATGTCTAGAGCCTCTTTCTTGGAACCAATGTGACTACTACCAATAAAAGCGCCGCGGCCACAGAGCTGCATTACAGGCAGCCTGAACCCTTCCTTCGGCAGGCCCAGACAGTAGATGTGGCCACCAACCTTGAGGCACGAGACAATCTTGGCCACTTCTACGCTGGACGAGCTGGCCGTGTTAATAATCACGTCCAAGGGTGCCTGTTGCATGTGCTTGAGCCAGTCATCCGACTTGTCCATCAAAATAAACTCCTTAGCACCCATACGGTGTGCGTCCTCTTTTTTAGAGGCAGTGTGGGAAAAAGCGAAAACCTCGGCCCCCAGGGCTTGCGCAAACATGATACCAAAGTGGCCCAGACCACCCACACCAATGACACCTACTCGGCTTCCTGGTCCCACCCTGCTCCGATAGAGGGGGCTGTACACGGTAAGCCCTGCACACAGCATAGGTGCCGCGTGCTCCGACTTGATACCGTCCGGAATAGGGAATACAAACTTCTGGTGCGCACGAATGGCGTTGGAGTAGCCGCCCTGTGCAATACTGCCATCGGGCCAGCGTGAGTTGTAAGTGTCCACCATGTAATTTGCACAGTAGTTCTCGTTGTCATGCGAGCAGTCACTGCAGTTCATGCAAGAGCCGACTTGGGCACCGATACCGACACGGTCGCCCACTTTGATGTCCTGGACAGATTTACCGACACCTGCTGTCAGTGTCGTGTGACCTATACGTACTCGTGACGGTGCCTACGATCTCGTGTCCAGGAATCACAGCAGGCGCACAAAAAGTGCCCCTAAATGTGAGCATGGTTTAACGTACCAATCGCCGCGCACCGTGTGCAGATCAGAGCCACAGATACCACAGTGCGTGATAGACACTTCTACGTCATCGTCCGCTGGGTTCTACTGTTGTTAGACTCAACGGCACATACTTTCAAGTCGAAGTCAATCTTCTGAAAGTCAGACCACTTGGCCTGGTCGAAAATGGCGTATCCTTGGGGCATGGTGGTCTTGTGCACCCCGCAAAGCCTCGCACCAAGTCCCGTATATGTCGCAAGACCCCGGAGAAGATGGTGTGATGCTGACAAATGATGACTATCTAAGAGCGTCGTAGGCCATACACGCTCTGGGCGCGTTGCTGGAACGCTTCTAACATGCTAGAAGACAGCTTTTCAAACACTTGACCCGCGACGGCCGCATAAAACGGGCTGGAGAAAGCGAAGGCGAGGGTGAAGGTCACCTCTGTACGTGGTATGCTGGTACCTGCAGGCAATGGCCGAAAGTGCCAAGCCGTATGTAGTTCTTGAAAAAGGGGGGAGGGCTTGGCATGGGCGAATACCCACTCATTCGGGCGCATCGATACTTCGCTTACATAGCTTTCGCGAAATGCAGAGAACCCGATAGTGAGTTCGGCATCAACAATGCTACTCGCGTTTTGTCGATTTTCTTTGGCACGTGGACTGTCAGAGGGGCCTATAACGCGAGAGCCAAGGCAATAGGGCAGGAAGCGATGATACGAGTCGACGTCTGATACAATGCTGTACAGCTCCTTGGGTGTGTACGGTAACACGACTTGCTCTCTGACTCTTTTTGGAGAAGATGGCTCTTGGCTTGTAGGAAGAATGTTGCCAAGATTCAAAAAAGTTCGTGCTTGGCCAACGTGCGTCACAGTTCGCTGCATTTTGTAGCAGACGGCATTTTGGTACATGCCGATGGCCTGTCTCGCCGGTGAACACAATGCCCAAGAACGAAGGCACCTCATGCTGCCCTCCCGCCGCGGTGCTTCGACGCGCTTAAATCAAGTGGAGTTGGTGGAGAGCAAGGCAAAAATGGGCCCCAATTTTCTTATGGCCGCACGTTGTTCGCTCCACTTTTTCTCAGTGGCATGCCGCTCAACACGGCACAGTACCTCACCAAGCATGGGTGGAAGGGGCATGGGTCGCCCCTCGACGGTGAAGGAGGTCGTGGTCTTAAAAAGCCACTCTTGATACCCAAGAAGCGCAGTCTGAGTGGCATTGGCCAGGATCGTGACCGTGCCGTAGAATGGTGGGATGACGTGTTTGCCGTACGTACACGCGCTACTGACGAAACCAGGCCAGTGCTAAGGCGCTCACTATAGGAAGAGAAACAGGACATCAAACAGAGAATTCCACTGTGCCACGAAGGGCCCTATCAACAATCGCCAAACAGGAGCATGCGCGCCGCGCACTTATGAGTGGATTCAGACGCGGACAAGTCCTCGGTGGTACAATCACCGAGAAAAGCTCTACTCCTGAAAAACAGGACCTAGAGCTAGCATCGACAGCAAAGTCCGAGAAAAAATCGAAGGACAAGAAGCAAAGCAAGTCAAGTGAGTCAAGAGACAAAAGCCAGCCCAAGGACAAGCGCGAAAAAGACAAGAGCCGGTCGAAAGACAAGCGCAAAAAAGACAAGAGCGAGTCCAAAGACAAGCGCCCTTCTAAGAAAAAGAGCAAATCAAAAGACAAGAGCCAGTCTAAAGACAAGTCGAGCAAACTATTCTCTGACAATCCAAGCCCACAAGATACCCCTAAGCGCAAGAGGGACGAATCGTCCGGCGACCCACAGAAAAAGCAGCGTGCATAACAACTATATATAGAAGGGGGGTTCTCCACAAGTTGCATCTGCCTCGAGTGCCTTGGCGGCACACGATGGAGGATGGCGCACAAAGTGATGAGCGTACCGAAAGATACCCTACTGTGCGAGAATGCTCGATGATCGAGAAGCCACGCATGATATGGAACTGGATCGTAGATGCAGTGCTTCGGCATGCACTGTACTCTCTATCCACGGGTCCATTACCAAGGCACATTGCCTTTATCATGGACGGTAATCGGCGGTGGTCTCGATCGCACGGCATGCCTGTCCAGGAAGGACATGCTAAAGGATTCGAAACACTGAAGCGCATACTGGAGCTGTGCTTATCGCTTCAGCGCATCGAAGTTGTGACTGTCTACGCTTTTGCCATTGATAATTTTAAGCGCAAAGCATCGGAAGTCGATGCTCTCATGGAGCTTGCAAGAACACGGCTCATTGAACTATACCAGCAAAGTGAATTCGTAGCACGGCACTCGATTCGGATTCGCATTGCAGGGCATCGCGAGTACCTGCCGCCCAGCGTCCAGGAAACAGCAAGGCGCGCTGAGGAAAACACCTGCCATAATATTGGCCCTATCCTCAACATTTGCTTTCCCTACTCGGCTCAGGCAGAAATCTGCCATGCCGCAGAAAAAGCGGCCAAAGCTGGCGAGCCCATTCTTCCCGATACAGTGGCTTCGCATTTGATGGTACCGGCCCATATCCCCGTCGACATTCTCGTGCGCACGTCGCACGTCTCGCGGCTCAGCGACTTTTTGCTGTGGCAAGTGAATGAACATACGCAGATGCACTTCATCAAGCAATACTGGCCGACGTTTGGAACGTACGATCTTTTATCTATCCTGCTAGAATACCAACGAGCACACATGTAGGAAGCTATATGGCCAATCAGTCCTCGTGTCCTCCGACCGGCAAAGTGACGCTGTCCGTTCATCTGGGCCATGCATGAAGATGCAACCGTGTGGGATAGCACGGCCACACCGATGAATAGGCCGGTTTCACTGACTCTGACTCACAATCAATGATTTCACATAGTACATTCCTGTTGTATCGTTAGTCCCTGTGGGTGCCGTAACCTGTCCACCACAATTTCGCGGAATGCATCCAATGTACAGAGTTCTGGGCGCCCGTTCCAATGCTTGCCAGGTGCCTGACATCCAGGCAGAGAGAGCTCCTCGTCACCATAACGGCACCGCACATAGTATCCAGGCATATGCTGCGCCGTTACTGGCTCGGTGCTCTTGCGATCGCGGAAGAGCTCCAGGCCCAATCCTGCGCCAAACGCTGGCCACCGGCGGTTGCATACGTCCAGCATATGCGTCATTCCAACCAGTGTCGCATCGTGACCCAACAATATCGACATGCGGCGAGGGTCTGCATCGCCCAACGTTGCACGCCGAGTAAAGGTATCACACAGGCCCTCGAAGAACGTGCCCAACGCCATGCGACGGTACTGTCGCCGCTCATCTGGATCACGAGAAGCGTAACCTCCAAACCACTCGTCCAGCACAGCGTGTTCCATGAGCGTCTGCAGCTCTGGATTTTCCAGCGACTGAGGCAGTTGAATGCCATGCGCCGTAGCAGAACGCATCGTATCAAAGAGCCCACTTAGTCGTGGTCCGTCATTAAGCCGCGGAGCAGCACCGCCGTCTAGCGGCGCAACCACGTCATCATATTTAGCTAGCTTGGGGTTGTAGACGTTCACGGCTAGGTCAGCAAACTTTTGCATTAGTATGCCTAACTTTGGACACTTGCGTGGGTTAGGCAGCAGGTCCTCATCGAATGTATTCCGCACAAGAATCTCTGGCGTGGACACCGCATTCGGTCCAACAAGCCCTCGGACCAACTCCTCGAGGCTCTGGATCGTGCGGCTCATGTGCGTACTCCGAAGATACAAGGAACGCGCATCTTCATTCGCGAGGTTAGGGGGAAGAAGATGCTCTGCATCGACATAGCGCGCACGCAATGCCTCGCCAATATGCTGCATCGTCTTGCGCCCTTTGTCCGTCAACTCACCCAACAGACAGTCGCCATGCTCGCCGGCTTGAGGGGCATCGTTGCGCACGGTGAACTCAATGCGGCGGGGTACGTGGGGCTTCCCATATGGCAAGCCTACGTCAGAGCCTGTATGCTGCATCACGCTCTGCCCGAACACCTGAGATGCATGGCACAAATTCCAGCGGTGCGGCAGTGGCGGCTCGGCGGACGTGAGCCGCCGACGTACGGGTGTTCTTTCGCCATGCCGTAACACATATATGACTTGAAGTAGGTCTAGCTGCTCTGGCGGAGGTACCCAGCCAAGAGATGATGAGATCTCGCCGCGCCCTAAAGGGGTAGAAGAGGACGACGCCACTGACGTCATAGCATCCATAGGACCAACAGAGAAGAGTCTAGCCACGGCTGGAATCGGCTATACAAGCTGACTAATCCATCTACGATCGGAGCGAGACACTCGACAAGGTACCAGGCAACTCGCGCGTGCCTTCACGGTACAGGAGCGCACAGCTCGCTACGATCGACACAAAAAGAACAAAGAATGTACCGATGAACAAAAGCGTCTCGGAGGAATAGTCTTGCTTTTCGCAGGCAGCACCCGCCCAAACTCGGCCTCGGCCTTGTTCAGTCGTCCGCGAGCACGCGCAGCGCCAGCAGAGACGACCGCCCTTGGTCGATTGCACAGGTGTGCCGCGTCCGTGGCACTGCTGAGTTGTACGCTCCAGTTCCTCACGCGTCGCCGGGCACGCCGGTACCGAAGACTGCATGCCAGGCGACTGGACAGCGGCATGCACTGGCTGCGGAGGACGGAACACATGCAGTGGATCTGACGTCGGCGCCATTGGAGCGGCACGCCGTTCTTGGTTGCTCACATCAGTCGTGTATACCACAGCGACGCCAGCGCCAGCCATGTTCTTTACACGCTGCACAAGAAGTTCAAGTGTCTGCTTGACTTGGCGCTGAGCGTCCCGGTATGTCTGGCTGTGAGTGCCGTATTCGCGCCCGACATCGGCAAGCGAATGGATACGAGCGGTCGAGAGAGCCTGTATATCGTTGCCAAGACGCGCGATATGAGCCAGCTCCGCCTGCAAGCGCTCGAGCGATGAGGTTGCACTGTGTTGCACGGCATCCCATGCATTGTGTGCGCCATTCGCAGTCTTATCGTAGAGCGAAGCAAGCGCATCAAAGCTATCGCGCAGAGATGACGACTCCATGGTATGTGTGTGTGTGAGCGTATCTGGCAGGGCATGCAGATCGTCCGGGCCATACATGGTAACAATCACATTTCCCCCACTCGGTGCCACAGGCTCAAAAAGCACAGATGCATCATAATGCACTTGTTCAACAGGTGCATGATGCCAGAGATTTGCATGTCCAGACCGCGCCATCGGCACGTCTGGCAGCACATTGACACGCATGTTAAGATGGTGCGACAGTACACGATGTGCATCAGGCGGGGTGATCAGAACAGGATCAGATGCTCCATTCTTTCGTGTATTTAAAAGAATGTTCGTGCGCGCAAATACCTGCGCACACAGGACCAACGCCGCCAATGTATATATGAACATGCTGCTGGTCGATGGCTTACGATGGCTCTGGCCACCTCCTAGCGCCCGGGACGCCGCACCGTAAATCGGCCGAACCTCCACATGTTACTTACAGGCTCTGAGCTGCTTCTTCGAAAGTGGCGCAGAAGCCCACACTGTAGTGGTGTGGCAGTGTGGGGGGAGCAATGAGTGCGCAGGCCGAGTCACCGCCTACGCAAGGCCTAAATCGTGCGACCAAAGATATATTGTTCGGCTCTGTACGTGATAACGGCTGACATGTGACAGGTAGCTGGCATGGTCAGCAAGGTGTTCGAGCACCCCTTGTATGTTGTTCACACTGACGCAGTGATCTTGTAAAAGTACGTCTTCAAACGCAGCCACACGAGAAACCCCATTATACCGGAGCACTGGATTGTTTTCGGAAAACGATCCAACATGAGGGATTCCGTGGTCTCTTTCGCGGCGTATCCATGCCCTTATGGGGCGCGACGCTCGAAGATGCAGCGCTCTTTTTCACATACAACCAAGTCCAGCAAGCATTGCGGTGGTCTAGAAACCTTTCAGAGTCCGCCTCTCTGCCCATGTCCGATCTGGCGATAGCTGCCGCTGCGTCTGGTGCGATGGCGGGGCTCGTTCTGACTCCGATCGAGCTAATTAAATGCAAGATGCAAGTTCAGATGATGGGCGCTGTACACCAGGCGTCCACCCCAGCCACGAACAACGCTCTCGGCCTGATTTCCAATACAATTCGCAAAGAGGGAGTGACAGGCTTGTGGCATGGCCTATCTGGCACGCTTCTTCGCGAAGTGGGAGGTGGCATCGCATGGTTTCTTACATTTGAGTTTGCTTCGCAGGAGTTTTTGCGCAAGCGCCGCTCACAAGCGCCGCTCACTAAATCAGACCTCAGCAGCTTGGAGCTGGCCACCAGTGGCGCACTCGCTGGCATCTGCTACAATGTGAGCTTGTTCCCTGCTGATAGTGTTAAATCAGCGATGCAGACTGAACATGAGCTGCGCGCACAAGCAGGACTCGCCAAAGCCACGCCCACCGGGTTTCTCCAGACGCTGCTTAACATATATCAGACGCGAGGCATCCGCGGCCTCTATGCGGGCGTAGGTGTGACCTGTCTACGGAGTGCGCCTAGCAGTGGTACGTATACGCGCCACTAACAAGACACAGCTATTGTATTGTATGTATGCCGTCGACTAACTCCAGCCTTGTGTATAACAAACTGGAGCAAGCCGCCGAACGTTTGGGCTGGTAATGTGTCACATAGATCTGCTGGATCCGATGTCACATGAAGCATCCGTGCGGAGGGTCCATATCTTGGCACGTGCTGATGCATAGATACGGCCCCTCCTCATGTGTGATTTGCTGGCGATGCGCGAGAAGCCTATCAATCGCTGCAAGTTTGGACGTGGGCCGGATGATGTGCGATCAAGTGTCCATTCTCCTGTTTGCCACGAAACGCATGCTTTGCTGGGGACAGCCCGTTCGCAGCTTGTTTCAACGTTCTCTGCCCACTCTCTTGCCCACGACTTCGCGAGTTTCTCAGGTAGCCAAGATGTCTTCGGTGTCAAAAATCAAGGTGGCCAACCCTGTCGTTGAGCTGGATGGTGACGAGATGACGGTAGGTGTGTGCGACGTGCGGCTGTGCTAACCCTCTCAGCGCATCATTTGGAAGCAGATCCGCGAAGATGTAGGTGCCGGTAACTTTGCTGACTTTTCCAGCTGATTCTTCCCTTCGTTGATGTTGATCTTAAGTACTACGACCTTGGCATCGAGAACCGTGACAAGACGGACGATCGTGTGACGGTCGAATCGGCGGAGGCCATCAAAAAGTACAAGGTGGGTGTCAAGTGCGCCACCATCACGCCTGACGAGGCTCGTGTGAAGGAGTTTAACCTCAAGAAGATGTGGCTCTCGCCGAATGGTACCATCCGCAACATTCTCGGTGGCACTGTGTTCCGTGAGCCCATTATCCTCGAAAAGATTCCCCGCCCTGTCCCCGGCTGGACGAAGCCCATTTGCATCGGTCGTCATGCATTTGGTGACCAGTACCGCTGCCAAAACTTTGTCGTGCCTGGCCCCGGTAAGCTCACGATCTCGTACACCCCGACGGACCCCAACGGCGAGAAAATCAACATTGATGTGTTTGACTACCCTGAGCAGGGTGGTGTGGCTATGGCCATGTACAACACCACCGAGTCTATCACGGGCTTTGCGCACGCCTGCTTCCGCATTGCCATCGACAAGAAGATGCCACTGTATATGAGCACGAAGAACACCATTCTCAAGGCCTACGACGGCAAGTTCAAGGACATTTTCCAGGACCTGTTCGACAACCAGTACAAGCCTGAGTTTGACAAGCTCGGTATTTGGTATGAGCACCGCCTCATCGATGACATGGTGGCTCAGGCGATCAAGGGTAACGGTGGATTTGTGTGGGCCTGTAAGAACTATGACGGTGACGTGCAGTCGGATATACTTGCTCAGGGCTTCGGCTCGCTGGGTATGATGACCTCGGAACTGATCACGCCTGCAGGCGACATGATCGAGAGTGAAGCTGCCCACGGTACAGTGACGCGCCACTACCGCGAGCACCAGAAGGGCAACGAGACGAGCACGAACTCCGTGGCTTCCATCTACGCGTGGACGCGTGGCCTCATCTTCCGTGGCAAGCTCGACAACAACCAGGAGCTGGTCAAGTTTGCCCGTGCTCTCGAGGAGGCATGCGTGTACAGCATCGACGTTGACAACGTCATGACCAAGGACTTGGCCCTCTCGATCCACGGCAAGAACCTGAAGCGTGAGCACTACGTGAACACGTTCGAATTTCTGAACCACGTCAAGTCGGTGCTGGTCAAGAAGCTTCAGGAACAGGGTCTGTTTTCTCATCTCTGATAGATGCTATAGGCTACTGACCATCACCCACATGCAGGCAGCGATCAGGGTGCATGCCACGACAGTCGAGCGAACGTGAACCGATGCAGCCGACGAGTCAGGTGCTGGCGGGTCAACGGCGCCACCTGTGCCCGTGGTGTTGCCCTGGTAATAATCACGACGAGCGGCGCTCAATAGTATAAGGAAGGCCAAGCTCTCGGTCGACGTAACACCCACCTCACCTGAGCTCATCTCGTTGACGGTCTGAATGCCATTCGTAAACTGACTGAATGGATCAAGGGCCCTGGACAAGGTCTGGTAAGCATTTTCAGCCCATTGAATCTGATCGCGGCGCTGCTCGTCCATGCTGCCGAGCCGAAATGCGGCATACGCCATTAATGCTGAGCCACTTCCGTCATAGAACGTCTTGGGGTTGTCCACCACATTGCGCATGAGGCCTGTGCCGCGATCAACGAAAAAGTAGGTGGCCGACACTATATCCTCCGCCCAATCCAGCAGCTGATGATACTGGTCCTTCATCTTGTCCGTCCAGGGACTCTGAGATATAATGGCCGCGACGCGCAGCATACCTGCGGCGGCCCAACCATTGCCAGTGAGCCACACTCGCGCATCAATCAGCTGCGTGTCACTCTTGTTCCTCGCATCAGGAAACCTGACAATATGGTGCCACAGATTCCTGCCTGTGCCCTGTGTTCGCGCCAATGCTTTGTGCTGCAATCGCAACTGATCAAACGCCATTTGCACAAGTGTCTGGTTGTTCGTTACGAGACCGTAGAATGCGAGAAACGGCGGCCCCATGTACGCCGAGTCGGACCACAACTCAGGATCCGAGGATCCCGCGCGCTGGCTGAGGGCGCCGCTAGGCGTCCGCTTCACATTATGCAGCAAGTAATCGAGCTGCTTCTGCGCTGCTTGGCCAAACATGCCACGGGTATCCGGCTTGTTATTGGGAAAACCTTCGCGGATCCACGCACCCACCAGCACACCTTCGCCGCAGCTCGCTGAGTCCATCGACGCACCTCGGCCTGTCGATTCGTCACCAGTGATCACACTCGCAAGACGGCCTGCACTGTCCTGGCCATCAATGCTCGACATTGCCAAACGTAACAGATGAATGGGCTGGTCCTTGATGGACAAGGTCTTGGGCTTAGGATACAGCTCGTGGCCTGGCTTTTTAAAGACGCTCCACTGTGGGTAATAGTATTCCGTCACTGCCGATTGAAGGACGCCCTGCTCCCAAGATGCCCGCTGCATCGACATGATACCGCTAAAAGCCTGGTCAATCATCGTTGTGTTGACATGATGGTCCTCGCTGCGGCGCATCAGCCGGTCGTGCGGATGCAGAGAGCGCTTCATGCCATGCGCATCGACACAACTCACGCATAACAAGAGGGTGAGCATCGCAGTGGTCCGCGTAACGCGGCGCGGCGTCTGCTGTCGAATAAGTACGTCGCTTGCGTCGGTGCTCGTAATGGTATTAGGCATCATGCCTGCCTCGTTCGCGCCACGCGGTGCCACAACCACAAATGTCCCGTTCGTGCGCACTAGTGCCACATCCCCTGTGCTGTGCCATGGCGAAATGCGAGTGTCGTTGTGCCCTGTCTTCGATACGGTATATCCACGAATATACACCTCACCGATGGGATCATCGCAGCCATCGGCACGCAAGCGCTCGATGGCTTCGGCATGTGCTTTGACCGCTGGCGTGTCTTGTACAAGCTTTAGTTCAAGCGAGACGGACGGTGGGCCGACAGAAGCTGGCAGGCATCGAGCCGAGTCGTCCCGCAAGAGCTGCGGCGCAAACACTTGTAGATCATACATGTTGGATGTGCAAACAGGTGCCGTGACCATACTTGACATACCTTGTGACTCAAGGCGGCGTGGGACATAGGCATGCATTACCGGCACACCCAGATACAGGCGCAGCGAGTCTACCAGCGACTGCTCGGCCGCACAGCCGTCGCCTGTGATGATGGCCGCACGAACATGATCGAGGCCCACACGATGGCGCACACCCTTGCAGACAAGCCTATCAAGCAGGCGGTCTTTGGGCAGAACGCCGTTCCTTAGAAGGTCCATGTTCATGCGGCGCATTAGGGACCACAGGGGTGAGGCGGTGCTTGGCATCCACACACTCTGTTCGACACACTGGGCGCCGTATGTGCTTAAAAACAGCAACGTAGGATGCAGCACACGCAGATTCTGAGTGAGTTCTGCAGATGGCTCCATGGCTATGCCTGTGCCGGTGAATAGCACCGAGAGTAGCAACGTCACGAACACGGTAGCGGGAACAGCGCGCGCATACATCAGGTCCGTGAGCACAAGGTCGCCGCGCTGTGGAATCGCATCGGCAGGGAACTGACTGAGCCATGAAGTGACACCCGACGTCATCGATGTCTCTGACACAGAGACCCACGCACGTTCGCCATCCCAAAACGTCGCAAATGTATGGGCACCGAGACTGTCCAGCTCAGCATTGGTGAGTCGCGACACATCCGGTAAGGCCGGTGCTTCGCTTTCTGTCGCATGACCCATCACATCGTCCCAGGTCATGTACGAAGCACCCTTGACGTCTGAATTTTCATTCGCAATGATGAGACGCGCACGAGCGAGGATGGGGAGAAGCGGTGCATCCAGGCACACAATCGCTAGATCGTTCTCGTCCACGTCCGCAGGCAGTGAGGCCGGCGGCATGCCAGGCGGCAGGACCAGGACACGGGCGCCGCCACCGATCAATGCCGGCGCGAGCAGCGCCGTCAGTGCATGTGACGAATTCAAAAAGCCACACACGACAATCACAGGCGTATTGGTGCGCAGTATCGTGCGTACCGCACTCAGAAACGTGGCGGCTTGCAAGCGGATTTCCTCGTTACTCATTGAGGCGTCCAGAACACGGCGGACTACCTGCGGCACGCCAGCTTCCACGCCCCGCGCGAGCATGGTTGCTACCGTAGGTGTATCGCGCTGCGGACGCATAGCAAGATCAAGGCCAAGTGGTGCATTCACATTGCGGTACGAGGCCGACTCGTTTGGCATACGCACTGCTGACGCCTCCGACTGCCGCTGCAAAATCAATGGATGCAAAACCGGCTGGTTATATTGCCTACAGAACCTCGCATACAGCAGGAGTGCCAGGAGCGTAACCAGAAGCACGATAGTTGTATTGTCGACGTGGACCATGGACTGGCTCATTGTCACAACCGCCCGTGCCGCCACCAAGCCGTTTCCGGGTGGGAAGACGTTGGGCCGTGATCGCCTGACCCCAAGCCATGCAAATGGCTGCATCCCTTGCGCCTCCTGCATACAGGGCGGCCCTTACCTCCACTCAATATGGACCTGGCACGTCAAGAGCGCGAGGCGTATAAAGCGCTGCGGCGTGAGAACAAGGATGTGTGGAGTCGTCTGGCCAGTATAGCGCACGATGCGCAATATGTCGAAGACGTACGAGGCGCTTGTTACCCGCTACCGCTCGTCGCTAATTTGCGATGTGGCGCATGGTACACAGACCCAACGCACCTGGCATCTACATCGTATTTTAAATCAACGGATGGCCACATGCATCAATGGGACTTTAGTCTAAAGCGGGCCAATTTGCATCTTGTGCCTGTGATCCAGTCGCCAGACGTAGATTCCGCTCTGACAGGCTGCCTGATTATTGATTCGACACGCCGCGGCAAACGGTACCCTGATGCTCTCTCAAAGACTGTGCCTATCTGGTGCGCTGTACTAAATCGCGCATCACATCGTGTATATGGAACACCTGCACTCGTACCAGCGCTACAGGTACCCCTTGATCAAATCTCTCAAAGTGAACAAGCGCAGATCGAGGCGCGGTTGGACGTGTGGGTAGACAAGCTTTGTGCGTCTGACCTGCCTATCCCACGCCTCTCCAAGCCATTACACCCTGTATTTGTACATGCACCACATATACCCACGCTTTCATCAGATGTTCAGCACCATGTCGTGCTGGTCAGCGTTTCGCCTAGTTTGCCGCCTCCCACATTTCATACCATGCATGCGTCGTACGTCCAGGGTGCCGGCGATGATCACGAAGCATGGGCGCATGGACTTACACCCAGACTGTTTTGGCGACATAAGCGCCAGCTGATGGCACCCGAGCTGCAAAGAGACGAGCGCATACAACTGGTATGCGATATCGTAAAGACAGAGCGCGAACAAGTGGGCCAGGTGGCTTGGTTGTCGAGTCATGATACCGCCATCCAAATTGAAGGCACTCCTATCTATATCCAGGCACGTCCAGCGACGCACATGTTTTCTGAACGTGATCGTGCCTCGTATGCACTTATTATCCACTGCGCTCAGCCAGATACAAGTCCCCATGTCCTGGGCCTCGGTCTCGACGCTTCCAAGCGCGGGCTGAATGCGTTTTCTGCGGCTCTTCCGCGTGTCGTGGATACTGTCACGGATGTACTGCGAAAAGAAGCCCAGGGACGAGGCGTTCTCCTGTGCTGCACGGACGGAAGCCAGTTGAGTGGCGCCATGGTGGTAGCGGTTCTCGCTGCCTCGTTTGACAAGCACCGGCACTTTTTGGGAGTGGGTGATGATGCATATGCTCGCCTCACCGAACACCGGCGCCAATTATCCAAGAAAGATATGCAACGGCGCCTACAGTGGCTTACGACCTCATGGATGCATGCATCGCCGAGCCGAGCGCTCTTGCAGCGAGTGAACGCCTACCTGTTGGGCCCTTTCCGCCAAGTGCGCTTGTGGACGTAGAAGCCTATATTACATCATCATGCATGATCTCCACTAGGGAAAGTCTGACCGCCACCGACGTGGTGTGAAACCTGCTGCATCATGTCGAGCGGCTGGGAAGTGCGCTTCAGCAACTCGCGCAAGTTGCCCTACTTTTATAATGCGAGCACACATACTTCCATGTGGGAGCTCCCCGAGGGTGTGTCGGAGGAGCAAGCTCGCGCTCTTCCTGGAGGGCATCTGCTGGGCGAAGCATCACAGGGCAACCAACCTGCCCAGGTGCGTGCGAGCCATCTCCTGGTCAAACACCGCGATAGTCGTCGGCCTAGCAGCTGGCGCGAGGCGAATATCACGCGCTCCAAAGACGAGGCAATAGCCCAGCTGCGCGCCTTTCAAGACCAGCTTGGCGCGCAGCCGAGTGTTCAAGCCTTTGCGCAATTGGCGGAGCAGTTCTCGTACGTATCGCACTACTTACGCATACAGTGACTGCTCATCAGCACGCTCGGGCGGCGATCTCGGCTCATTTGGCCGCGGTCAGATGCAGCGTCCATTTGAAGAAGCTGCCTTTGGCCTTGAGGTCGGCCAGATGAGCGACATTGTCGACACGGACAGTGGTGTCCACCTGGTCCTACGTACAGCCTAACTTGATGTCCCTCGCCAGGGCCAGCGCGGGGCGTGTCCTGATTCGCACATGCTTACGCGTGCCAGACCCGGGCATATCACGTGATAGACTCGGTGGTCATCCAACCACCGCGTTGCGAAGCGTGCCTCCAGGGCCTGTAAGAAAATCGGTAGACCTGCGCCCACGCATCTAGAGTCCACACCTAACGACCACGCTGACGCCGGTGGCTAACGATATGGCAGCTCCGACTGTGTCGATGCCTTTGCCCACTGTGCGGAAGGAGTCGTCTGCGACCATCACTACGGGTTATAGTGCTGTAAGCTTTGTACCCACCGAACATGTCCAGACAGCCGTCAGTGAGATGGATGATCATATTGTGATTGATATCATCGTGCCGCCCACGCGCTATCTGCCGCCAACGCTCACCGTCGCACAAATCATGAAGCAGATTCAGGAAGACCTGATTCGGGAACTGGAAAACCTTGGCCAGGGCCTGGGCTCGAGCATTGCTTCTGTCGCCCACCCTCGGAGCATGTACGCCGAAGCTGAGCAGTTTATGCGTGACGCAGCCGGGCGCCTGATTGACCCTGCCCTACTCCCGCAGAATCGATCAGAATTCAACCGTGCGCGTTTAGGCATCCGCAGTTTACGTGGCGAATCACTCCTTACCTACTTTCCCTCGCCCGCCGCGGCCGAGCCCAAGCTCGTGAACCAGCAGGTAACAACATGTCCATGCGTGTGCTGCCGGAGTGGATGCACCGGTGCCGATCCACGTACCAAGCGTCTACCCTTGCTGACAGAATCTCTCGCCAAGGACGCGAATGGCAACACGATCGTGGACGTGCCACCGCCACAGTCGACGGCACGTGTTGTGCTTGGCGAACCTTTCACCGAAGCTACCAGCCTGCGGCGCGACGCACCGCGTCCCATTCCCGCCATCCGATCAATGGACAACCTGCGCGACGCAACAGCCATCAAATATAATGACATCAAGACCCACGCCAATGCGGCGCCCGTGCTCACAGGACCCTCTTTCCCCTCGATGCCTACGTCTCAGTACCGCCGCGAGTGGCAGATTCCACTGCCATCCACCGGCTCGAAGCCATCTTCTCACCTGGTGGTGCGCCCCAATTCGCAGCGCCATATGGACTCGTACGACCAACGTGCGCAAAAGGGCATGAGTGTCTTTGCGCCCCTGCAGCTCTCGGACGACTTGGCGGCAGCGTTGACGCTGCACGATTTGGGGTCGACCGACATTTCCCCAGAACTCAGCCGTTACACGCCGCCCCTTTCGAGCCCGTCATCTATCGGCTCGACGCCGCGTGTGCGTGGCGATACCTCACGACCACAAGACTTATCACCACCTGATTCGAGCATTGATGCCACGGCCACGCCCATTGCTGCGCGTTACAGCCGGTCGTTGTCCAACTTGCGGCAGAAGGCGCAGCGAGATGCCGAAATTCCGCCAGTACCACAGACACCTGCGGCGCTGCTGCATGCGCCGAAGCCGCCGACTTATGCCGCGCCCAGCTCGCGTGTGCGCATTCTATCTGGTCCCACACAGCAGTCGTACCGCTTCCACTAACCGTGCACCTTCTTTATATCAAGCTAGTCCCGTAGCTCTGTATGTAGCCTACAACACACTCTGGTACCACTTGCCACGGTTCGGGCGGGGCAACATGCCGCCGTGAGATGCGACGCCCTCAATGCGGTGCGTAGCGTTGAGGTTCTTGGTCACGACAATTTGGAACACACTTGAGCCGCCCTCACGTGCAATAAGAATGGAGCTGGCAAGGAAAAAGTGCCAGATGCGATAAAGCCTCTCACCGTACTTGGCCTTGACCTTGGCCTCGTTTGCCTTCCAGTTCTTGAGCCAGCGGTCAATGGTGGCCGAGTAATGGATGCCGGCGACGTCACACGAGCGCACTTCAAAGCCGGCACGCTCGAGCTGACCAATGACCCAGTTGAGCGGGCACGAAGCATCAGCGCCGGGAAAAATGTACTTGTTCATAAACAGACCCCAAATCAGGTCCCAGTACTGCCAGCGCGGACGTAGACCCGCTACCTGGAACACCATGACGCCGTCGTCGTCGAGCAGCTCGTACACGTTGCGCAGGAACTTGGCATAGTGGCGGATACCGACATGCTCGGCCATCTCCAACGAAACAATTTTATTGTAGTGGCCGGGCTGCACGGGAATATCGCGGTAGTCCTCACACAAAATGCGCGCCTTGTCCGGCGTAATACCATTTTTCTGCAAACGCTCGTTGCCAAATGCAGCCTGCTCCTTGGCCAGCGTCACACCCGTCACATCTGCGCCATAGTTCTTGGCTGCAAAGGCAGCAAGCGTGCCCCAGCCGCAACCAATGTCCAGCACACGATCCGTCGACTTGAGGGCGAGCTTCGAGCACACCAGCTCCATCTTGTTCTCTTGCAGCTCTTCCAGCGTCTCCTCACGATCCGGATCCGAAATCACACCCGACGTATAGACCATTAGTGGACCCAGGAACCACTCGTGAAAGTCGTTGCCTCGGTCGTAGTTGTCGCGAATCTGCTCCTCGTCCTGGCGCTCGGTGTGCATCAACACATCGGGCAGCATCTTGAACAGCACATAGCGGAAAAGCTCCGGCGTAAAGTGCATCGCAGCCCAGTCCCAGCGGTACTCAAGCACGTCAAGCAGCTCGCCCTTGACTTCAATTTTGCCATCAAAGTATGCCTCCCAGAAAATCTGCATGGGGATCTTGGTGAAGCCCGAGTACTTTTGGCGGAGCACGGGATCTTGGATGTCAAGGTAGTCCTCGATCGGGCGGTTCGGCAGCGAGACCTTTTCGTTGATGCGCGGACCACACATACTTGCAAGAGTCCAGTATGCAATAGCGATCGGAACACCCAGCAATGCCACCAGGAACAAGTACGACGTCCATCCAAACCAGCGCGCCTTCACAAACGGAAGCAAACGCAGCAGCACAGCTGGGCCCAACAGAATGAGCAAGGCCAGTTGCATATTGCTAAAGGTACCATTACCCTCGGCAGGCAGCGGTGCATTCTTGATAGCCGGCGAGTTGGTCAGGCGCACCTTGCCGCCGGGCGCTAGCGTTGGCTCGGTCTGCACCGGTTTCGATGGTAGGTTCAAGCCAGACGCCTCCTCGCGCAAGGCATCTGCACGATGTCCCAGACCCATCGAAGACGAGTTGATTGCATGCACGGGCATATTCGACGGCGATGGTGCAACACCTACAGGGTTGGAAGACAGGGTTCCGTCAAGACTGTCACCTTCGTTCGCGACTGCCGTGGGTGCGAATGATTCATTCACCTCGCTGGTCTTCTTGGAAAGCAAGTCATCTGCTTCATTTCTTGTGTGCGATAGTTTTTCGACGGCATCGTCCGCCAAAGCGCGGATGTTGGTAGGGTCCATCGTGGTTCAGAAGAGACTATTTGGCCCGCGCGTACCGCCTTCACTCCTGCCTGTCGGCCGGCCTGACCAGGGGCGAGGCACTCCACTTATGTCGACGACGTTTGTGGCTTTGACCCAAGGGCCCATTCTGACGTTCGTCTTTCGCGATGCGGCGTCGCAGTACGAGGCACTCGCTCGTGTAGAGACATTTTATGAGTCGGAAAAGCATGCGGGGCAGTACCTGTCGTGGGACGATGCGCGTCGAGAGCGTGTATGCAAGGGATACCAGGCCTTTAATCTGCCTCTGGCCTCGGTGGCAGCTTGGCTTCTGACCATGCGCACCTGCGTGCCATGTGAAGAATCAGACAACGAAAAGCCGTTTTGGCATGCTCACTGTTCCGAGGAAGAGCGAGATGTACTGCATCATCTCAAGGAACATGGTGTATTGGACGAGGATGGCACACTCTTGTCCACAACGCCCTGCACCTATCTCATTTCTGCCACAGCCACTCACACTGAAATCTCCCTGGCTCATGAGCGCTTGCATGCACTCTACTTTCTATCGCCATCATATCGCACGCTCTTGACGTCACTGTGGGACACTATGCCACGTGCGATTGCTGCAGCGATAGAATGCGACTTGAAGATGCGTGGGTACAAACCATCTGTCTGGCAGGACGAAATGGGAGCGTACCTCGGCGTGCGCATAACAGCCAAAGGCCGTCGCCACGATCCGTGCCATGAGTTTGGGAACAAGTGTGCAGCTACATGCGCCGAAATACGTGTTCTTCTTCTTCACCGCATCCCACTATGTTGGCAAGAAGATGTAGGCATTCAAGAGGACCACTTCACGATTTCCGATACAGAATGGACACAGCTCATCAGCGCTTTGACCCCTGCACCTTGCCCCCCTGCCCCACCTACACGTGGTGGCCGGCGACGCCGGCGGTGAGCTGCTGAGCCCATGCCACGTGATCTCCACATGCCCAGACAGTCGCCGTGCCATCGTTTTTTTCCTTCGCTCGACCTTGTAGCTGCATGCCGAACTCAACTAAGCGCAAGGTATGTCTTTCAAGCTACTTATGTACAGATCCTTTTGATGGGAAAGTCCGGTACGGGCAAGACTTCCATGCGGTCTTTTATTTTCTCGTCTTATCGATCTGAAGACACCAAACGCCTTGGCAGTACCATTGACGTCGAGCATTCTCATGTGCGATTCCCGGGGAATCTTGTGCTCAATTTGTGGGATTGCGGTGGCCAAACATCGTATATGGACAGCTATATGAACGCACAGCGGAGTCAGGTGTTTAGTTCGGTGTGTGCCCTGGTGTACGTGGTCGATGTGGTCAGTACGGATGATGAAGGCGATGGTGACACGAGCGAATGGGAGACAGACCTGCGCTACTTTCGCGACTGCCTTTCGGCCCTCCAGACGCACACACCCGATGCAGAAATCTTCTGCCTGCTACACAAAATGGACCTGATTCAGCCGGAGCGCCGCAAAAGTCTGTACATGAGCCGCGTAGCCGACTTGCGTAAAAAGGCCCGCGAAGTGCTCAAAGAAGCGGCATCGTCTCCGTCGCATCATGATCGCTCAATTCACTTGCGCTGCTATGCCACTAGCATATGGGATGCTACGCTGTACAAGGCTTGGTCAAATATCGTGCACACGATCGTGCCTGATGTACAATATTTTGAGACGCACTTGTCGGAGCTAGCCGATATGTGCTCGGCGTCCGAGGTGGTACTTTTCGAAAAGGCTACGTTTCTTGTCATGTCTCACTATAGCCCATCCATCCATGAACAGCGGCAGTCCCAGCAGCACAGGAGCACGAGCTACATTGTTCGGTATGGCGACGGTCCCGATGCACCTGAGACGCTGCTCTCGGGTTTGTCTCTATCCATGCTCCCTGCTCAAGACAAGCCAGCCAATGCGGATGTAATGACTGTGTATGACGACCGCTTTGAGCGAGTGAGCGAGTTGGTCAAGCAGTTCAAGATGTCGTGCATGGAGACGCAGAATCAGCTTCAGTCGTTTGAGCTACGTACCCCCACGTTTTTAGCGTGTATGGATGCCCTCACGTCGACGACTTGCCTCCTTGTGATCGTGTCTGATCCGCGCGTACATATCCGCTCGCTCCAAAATAACATTGAGGTGTGCCGCCACCAGCTGGAGCCACAACGCATCCTCCCCGATGCCTCCAATGTGCCATGATACCCTTCCTCCCTGCCCCGTATAAATAGTTGCATACACACCTCCATTTGATCATGTCGCCCTGTTCTCCGCCCCACATACCACGTGGATCGCGAACGACGATATGCGGCTGTGGTCGGCTGTGCCGCGGGTGAGTGTGCCCCTGGGAAAGCCTGCGCCCCTGTTGTTGCGGCGCGGAGCGCACTTTGACTCGAATGCGTTTGTGCAGAGGCTCGAGCACGCTGGCATTACACGGCAACAAGCGGATGTGCTCGTGACAGCGCTGACAGATGTGATCAACGAGAGCATTGAAAATTTCGCTCAAAGTCTTGTGCGGCGCAATGAAGCGGAAAAGCATAGCTATACACAAAAGGTGCGTGTGACTTGCCGCTGACGAGTTAGGTCGACTTTGCGAAGCTCAAGTCTGAGATTCAGTTGCTCGAGCGTAGTGACTTTGTGCTGATGAAGTCGGAGAATGAGCGGCTCATGGCAGACACGGAAAAGATCAAGCAGCGGCTACGTGAAGAGATTGCGCGTACGATGGCTGGCGTGCGTCTGGATCTGAATCTCGAGAAAGGTACGTATAACCGATTCACACCAGGCCGCATCCGTGACGAGTCCTCGGTCCACGCCCTCAAAATCAAGGAGGTCGATACGCGCATTGAGTCGGAGATTGCCGGCGTGCGTACAAGTATTCAGAGCGCCAAGTTCAATGTGCTGCAGTACCTTGTGGGTGTGGCCACGGGTGCGGGTGCCTTGCTCTTGGCCTATCTCCGCATGTTCCGATAGCGCTTGTCTTTATATTCTCATGTCGGCTTCGTCGGACAGCACGCGAGTGACCACCCATCACCAGTACGAAACCAACGGCATGCCTGAGTCGGCGCTGCTGCCGACGCCGATGCCACTGTTCCATCAGTGGTTCAGGGATGCCATTGATGCTGGCGTGCCCGAGCCCGAGGCCATGACGCTGTCGACGACGGCGCTGCCCGATGCGCCGAGCCCTGCTCAAGCTTCGTCGACCACTGACAAGACCCATTGGCGCGTGCATGCGCCGCGCCCGAGTGCACGTACGGTCCTGCTCAAGGGCGCCGACGAGTGCGGCTTCTATTTCTACTCCAATTATGCGTCGCGCAAAGGCGACGAGTTGGCCGCCAACCCGTGGTGCTCCCTTTCCTTTTATTGGCCGCAATTGCATCGCGCCGTGCGTGTGCTTGGCCGTGCTGAGCGCATGTCGCGCTCAGCATCGCAGGCCTACTTCGATACGCGCCCGCTAGGTAGCCGTGTCGGAGCATGGGCCAGTCCTCAGAGCCAGGTGCTGTCGTCACGCGAGGCTCTTGACGCGTGCGTCGCGGCGAGCGAGCGCCAGCTTGGCATGCCGACGTCCGAGGATGCGCACGTCCCTGTGCCCGAGCATTGGGGCGGCTATATGGTGATCCCGGACGAAATCGAATTTTGGGTCGGTCGGACCAACCGCCTACATGATCGCTATCGCTACTCACGCGATCCGAACACGACGCTGCCGCTGTCTGATGCGAGCTCGTGGACTATTGAGCGCCTTGCCCCGTAGCGATCGCCGCATGGACTGCAGCACACACCGCTTCTTGTCCAAAGGCGCCTGCCGTTGTTGTCTCTAGTGCGTGCCAAAACGTATACGCCTGGCGCACGCCGAGCCAGTGCAGCCATGCGCCGATGAGGACGCACACATGGAAGATTTGATGTGAGGCACCGATGATGTCAAACGTGTACGGCGACCATCGCTCGGGTATGTGTGCCACGTAAATCAAGGCCCCCGCAATGTACACGGCTCCGCTGTACATGATATGACGAGCGCCCAGGACCTGTGACACAAAGTGCCAGTCGCCCGCAATCCATAGGCCATGGACCACGGGCAGAACGGCACTGAGGCCCAGCGCGATAAAGATGCCGGCACGCAACGGCTTGTACTTGGGCACCGTGTACTGTGGCTGCGTCACGACATACATAGCCAACGCACCCCAGGCTAGCACGAGTGTCACATAGATAGTGCGCAGGTGCGGGTGACAGTGGAATCCAAAGTGCAGCGCAGGCACATTACTGCCGACAATCAGGACCACAATGCCGACGTAGTCGAGGCGGTTGAACTTTTGCGCCACTGCGTTCGAGCGGCACACGACTGTGTGGTACGTCGCACTGCATCCGAGGCACGTCATGGCCGCGAGCAAAAAGATCGAAAGAGCCGTCAAGTCACTGTGACTGGGCTGCATGCGCTCGGGGCGGCCATGGATCGCCAGGCCGAGGTGCGGGTATGGCTCGAGGATCGTCGGTGGCGGCAGCGTGTCGAGAGACAACAGTGACCACGGTCCGCCTGGTAGCCAGTGGTGCAGGTCGGCAAGCTGCAGGGCCAACAGCGCGATAGCGAAGACCGCGCCCCACATGTGGGTGTGGATGTTGATGGTTTCATTGTGCCAGTACAGCCACACGCTCTTCCAGCACTTGTACCACGAGTCGTGTATGTAGGGCCGCTCGCTGTCGTCCTTGACATGCATATCACCTGGGCGGCGGTACCCACTCCGAATCAAAGGGGTTTGCTGCGCATACGCTGGTAAGGCGTCATGATCCACCACGTAGGGAGAAGGCATACAGGTCAGCGGAGGTGCGCGCCGCGTTTTCCCTACTCACCTCCACATGGTCGAGACCGACCATGCCACGCGTCCCGCTGTGCCTGCCGTTCGTGCTGTGCCTGGCTCACGGCATGCTGCTTGTCCTCGCGGCGTATACGGACCATGCGCATACGTTCCGGATCCGTTCTATCCCTCCGTGGCATGTGTCTCCGACTGAGGCACGCGCGCCGCTGCCGCCCGTGAGCGATGTGTCGGACGCCCGCTCGCGTGGGTACCTGGCGGCCGCCGTGTGGCAATGTGTGGCGACGAGTGGGGCGATCGTGCGGTTCGTGTGGGCCCCGATCGTGTGTCTTTGGGAATTGTTTGTCACGGTCGTGTTTCTGTGGCCGTTCCGGGCGCTGGCCACGCACGCCCGGACCGTGTACGAGCTATACGTGGTGCTGGGCGTCGGCGTGTGCTTGGGCATCGCCGTGGGCCTGGTCGGCACCGGATGGCTGTACATCGAGCATGTCTTGTATAGAGAGCGCGTACGACGCGCGTCCGGATAGTGACATCACGTGCTTGTGCCTAGGTGCGTAGCGTCCGACGACGCGCGTGGCGTGCCACGAGCCATGTCGACGTCGGCGGGGTACGAGTTGCCGTGGGTCGAGAAGTACCGACCGCGGTACCTGCGCGACGTGGTCGGCAATGCGGCGACGATCGAGCGGCTCCAAGCGATTGAGGAGCACGGCAACTGCCCGCACCTCCTCGTGTCTGGCATGCCGGGTATTGGAAAAACGACGAGCGTGCATTGCCTTGCGCATGCGCTCCTGGGCGATGCGTACAAGGAGGCTGTTCTCGAGCTGAACGCATCGGATGACCGCGGCATTGACGTGGTGCGCAACAAAATCAAGGCATTTGCGCAGAAAAAGGTGTCGCTGCCGCCGGGGCGGCACAAGATCATTGTGCTGGACGAGGCGGACAGCATGACGCCCGGTGCGCAGCAGGCACTGCGCCGAACGATGGAGATTTATGCGCAAACGACGCGCTTCTGCTTTGCATGTAACCAGTCGAACAAGATTATCGAGCCGATTCAGAGTCGGTGTGCGATTCTGCGGTTTGGACGCGTGAGTGATGAGGAGTTGCTTCGGCGCCTCGTCGAGATCTGCGAGGCGGAAAAGGTGCAGTACTCAGACGAAGGCCTCGCAGCGATTGTATTCACGTCTGAAGGAGATATGCGGCAGGCCGTGAACAATCTGCAGTCGACGTGGATGGGTCTGGGGTTTGTGAGCCCGGACCATGTGTTTACCGTGTGTGACCAGCCGCATCCGCTGGTCGTGCGTGAACTGCTCGAGCGGTGCCAAGCAGGCGATGTCGATGCGGCGCTCGACAAGCTGGAGCACCTTTGGTCGCTGGGGTACGCGAGTCTCGATATCATCACGACGCTCTTCCGCGTCGTCCGCACGATGGACACGCTCCCTGAGGCGCGCCAGCTCGAGTATATCCGCGAGATTGGCTGGACGCACATGCGCACGCTCGAGGGCGTGGCGACGTTTCTGCAGCTGAGCGCGCTCGTAGCGCGTCTCGCCAAATGTGTACGTATGCCCGACTAACGCGCGCTCAGTCTATGGATCCGCGGTGCTTTGCCACATAGCATTAGGGACTACGAAACGTGCGTGTACTTGACAAGGGCGCATGAGGGCCCTGCCCGGCGGCGAGCACGCGCAGCTCGGCATTGTCGTGGCGCAGCTTGTTGTGCTCGTCCTTGAGCCGCCGCAGCATATTTTCCGTGTTGCGCACAAACTGCACGGCCGTCAGATAGTCGTTCTCCAGCTGTGACGTGCGCTGATCGTGCGCCTCGGTCGCCTCGATCAACTGCCGCTCGGCCTGCTCGGCACGCAGCCGCAGCGTCTCGAGCTCCTGCCGCGACGAGGCCCCCTGGAGACGACGCACCTCCCACTCCTGGCTCATGTGGTGCAGCTGCTCCTGCGCACGTTGCAGATCGAGCGCATTCAGTTCCGCTGTGCGCTTGTGCACCTCCAACTCGCGCTGCAGCTCCAGCACCTTGCGGCTCTGCATAAACTCGGGGCGTGCCAGGGTGTCGTCGTCAGGCACGTCGATCTTGTGCTCGTGCAGCAGCTGCCGCAGCGCCTCGTTGCGGATGTGCGCCGCTTCCATGTCGCGCTTGTGCTGCTCGTCCTCGGACAGCGACACCTGTGCCCTGTCGCGCAGCGTCGACAGCTCATGGAGGGCGGCCGACAGCTGCTTGCGCTGCGCCGACATCTCGGAGAACAGCTGGTTGTTCGTACGCTGCAGCTGCGTGCTGCGTTCCGTCGCCTGCTGCAGGGTCGTGGCCATCGCCGACAGCGAGGCGCGCGACTCTTCGTGCAGCTGCCGCAGCGCCTGGGTCTCGTCCTGCAGCGCCTGCATGTGCGAGTGGTGCGATGCAGTCGTGTCGCGCGTCGCGTCGGCGCCGGACGAGGCATCGTGCGGCGCGTGCATCGACAGCAGCTGCGCCAAGCCACCCGTCGCCGCTTCGCGGTGCTTTTGCGCCTCGTGCTGCAGCGACTGCACCATGCTCTCGAGCTCGGCGACACTGGCCACATGGTGCTCCAGCTGCTCGCTCTTCATATCCAGCTCGGCCGCCTTGGCCTGCAGCTCGGCCCGCAGCTGCAGCACCAGCTGGTTCTGTGTCTCGTTCTGCCGCTGCTGCTCGCCGTGCTGCCGCTCATAGTCGGACAGACGTGTGTGCGCCGCCGTGAGCGCCTCTTGGAACTGCGTGAGCATGGAGCGATTCGTGTCGATCGTGCGGGTCGCCGTCCCGAGACGCTCGTCGAGTGCATCGCGCTCGACCTGCTGTGCGGCAAAGCGCGACGTCAGCGTCGAGATCTGGGCTGCATGGTCCCGTAGCGATGCCTCCGTCTCGTACATGTGCTTTTGCAGCGCCGAGTACTCCTCGTACACCTTGAGTTGCGACTCCTCTGCGGAGAGCGCCCGCCGCGTCGTCTCGGCGAGTCGATCCTCGGCGAGCTGCCGGAGCCTCGCCTCCAGCTTGGTCTGATCCGTCAGCATCGACACCTTGCGCTCCAGCTCGCCGTGCTCGGCCTTGACATGGCCCACGAGCTTCTCTAGCTGGAAGATCCGCTGGCGATCGAGTCGCGCTCGCTCGTCCGTCTGATGCAGCTCATGCGCCGAGAGCTTCGCACGGTAAAACGCCGCCTCCTGCAGCGCTGCGACTCGCGCACGCTCCTGCACAGCAACGCGCTCTTCTTCATGCTCGAGCTGCCGCTGCAGGTCGGCACGCAGACCAGTCACCTGCAGCTTGAGCGACATGACCGACTTGACGAGCGCCTCCTTTGCCGAGTGCTCGGCCCCCGTGTCGAGTCGCTCGACGTCCAGCGCCTCGTCCGCGCCCGGCACGCGCGCAGGCGGCACAAAGCCCTGCTTGACAGCCAGCGCGAGCGTCGTGGCAAGCCACATCTCTCTACTCGACGATCCGCTCGAAGCATCCTCTTCACGGAACAGCTGCCGCGGGTGCACGGGAAAGCGCGCCTGCGGCGTGTCGGTCGGATCGGGCTGGAGGGACGTGCTGCCTGGCGGGACCACGGGCGTTGTCGCGGTGGCGGTCGCCGCGACGGCCGCTGCATCAGGACTGGACAAGAGCGGGGCCTCGGGCGACTTGACGGGCGAGGCAGGACGAGGTGGGCGGGGAGAAGGCCCGGTCGCGGCACCCGCCGGCACAGGCGCAACGGATGGCGCTGTAGCGGGTGGCGAATACTGCGACGAGGCCGAGAGCGGCGTGCCCTGCGTCATGGGCGCCGTGGGCGGCAGGGGCTCCGGCACAGGTACGGGCTCGGACGGCGGCCCTGATCGTTCGGCGGGCGGTGCCTGACCGGGCGTCGACGGCGTCGGCGGGGCAGGCACCACGGTGGAGCCGGGCGTGGCAGGGGGCGCGCCATGCTCCTCACTGGGCTTGGGGGCGCTGCTGCCGGATCGATCGGTCTTGACAGGGTACTTGATTTTCGACGTGTCCAGCACGTGTAGGCCTGTCGGCTCGTCCTGTGCGTCGCCTGAGAATGCCTCACCACCGACGACGAGAATGCGGTTCTGTACACTGACCATAGTATGGCCAGAGCGGCCAAAGGGCGCAGGGCCCATATGGGCAAACATGAACCAGCGGTGACTGGAGATCTTGAAGCTCGCGAGGTCGCCGAGATCCTTGCCGTCGGCCCCGCGACCACCAAAGATGTACATAATGTCGTCGATCATACAGGCCGAGTGGCCCTCCCGCGGCATGGGAATGTAGCCGACACACTTGAGCTCGGACCACGTCATCGTGGCAAAGTCCCAGCACCACGTATCATTGTAGTGGAATTGGCCGTCCGTGCCGCCAAAGATGTACAGCCGGTCCTTGTACACGACCGCCGAGTGCCCCGCGCGTCGCTGCGGACCGCCCGTCGGTGGCTGCACGAGCTCCCACACGGGTGTGTCCTTGAGCGTATTGAGGTCAAAGCGCCACAGCTCGTTGAAATACTGGTCGTCCAGCTGGCCACCAAACACAACGAGATTCGAGCCCATCATCGAAAGCGTGTGGCCGTAGCGGCCCACCGGCCCTGGCGTGCCCTGCACACCTGGCGCCACCACGCGTGTCCATTCGCGGTTGTTGAGATTCAGCAGGTACAACGCGTCGTCCTGCCGGTCCTCGGCATGGATCTTGGTATCGCCACCCCACAAAATAAATACGTTCGATACAAGTACAGCTGCATGGCCCACGCGGGGGAGCGGTGCGTGGCCCGAGGTCTGGATGAGCGTGGCTTGCAGCGCAATGTCCATCTTGATGCCACTCGAGCGCTGGATTTGCACAGGTTCCACACGCATAATATACATATCGTTCTTCACACTGTCCCGCACGAGACCACCAAAGATGTACACCTCCTGATTCGCGCCCGTCGCCTGGTTCGTCGCGTGGCCATACCGCGGGAACGGCGGCGGACTCAGTACGCCCGGCGGCGGGCGCCGCGATTCATCGAGGAACCGGGGTGGGTTCATGGTCACATACTTTTTGCCCCATGGATACACCACATTCGGCTGGCGCGCGCGCTCCGGTGTCGACGGCGTGGGCGCCGCAGGCGGAGCTCGCATCGGCACCGGCAGCGAGCCGCTGGGCGCGTCGATGGGCGGGCGTGGCTCCTCTGTCGATGGACGCAGCATCACGCCGCTGCCATCCGGTGCGCCAGGTGGCGACGATGCAGGCAAGCGCGGCGGCGGCTGTGCGGAAGGCGGCGGCGGCGCCAAGGGCCGTGAGGCCGCATCGCCCGCGTTGTGGGAAGAAGACACGTCTTCCATCGGCTCATGTGGTTCGTGGCTGCGTGAGTTGGATACCATGCGCGTAACAAAGCCGCCGGGCCGCGTAGGTGGCCGCATACCTAGGGGCATCGTAGTAGCTTGGATCTGGTGCGGATCCGTCGTGTCCGCACTGACATCGCCCGACGCGGCATGCTTCGGTGCGCGATCCTTCTCGGACCGCTTTTTCCCAAAGATGACCATGTGCGCGTCTCTGAGGAAGGGCGTCGGTAGTGGGGACAAGGCCTCTCTTTCAGAAGCGAACGACTATGCTGCGCCGCTCGCAGAGGACCGCAATGTCTCTCCTGACCGACGACGTGCGTGTAAAGCGTCGCCTGCGGACGGCGAAGCACGCCGGTTCCACGGCCACGCCTGTGCTTACCAAAACATAGGGGACATCTACGGGGTCTGGAGCGAATCAGGTGCGAATGCTCACAGCGGCCGCGCCAGGCCTCCTACGTGCCACGTGGTCCATCGTTGACCTCGCTCCGTGGGATGAAGCGCTGGGCGTGTGTGATAGCGGCACTGGTAGGCGTCGCGGGCGCTGCTACGCCCGCGCCAACGCGCACGCTGGCGGTGCGTGGCGATGACGATATGCTGCCGGCGGGCGGTCTGACGATCACTGAGCCGGCACAAACCGCGCAAGCGTCCTACTACAAGATTGCGCCGCACGAGACCATCACGTTCGGATGGAGTTTCACATCACTCAAGGCTACACCGACGCGTCTGTACGTGGTCGCTTCATGCTCGAAGAACGGCAACACGTACCCGATTGCGCCCTCACCCCAAGGCATCCCCGGCGATGCCACCTCTGTCACATGGTATCCGTACGGCTACCATATCGATGCGCAGAAGAATGGCGAGCCTGATCTGGTGGTGGACAAGTACCGACTGATGATCTATGACGAAAAAGGACCGGGCGGTCTCGCCAAGGGCGGCGAATTCCAGCCCAACAACATGGCTGAATTTTCCATGTACTTTCCCTTGAAATATACCCCGCTCTCAGGTACGTGCGCTCTCTGCTGACCGCAGAATGGACTTGCCATGCGTGCAATGGCGCGTCGCGACCCTCTGCGCCCGCGGCGCCCGCCATGCTCGGCGCTCTGTGGGCGCTGGCGTGCATGGCCGCCGCCGGCTTCGCATGTTTATAGTCACGTGACAATCGCGAAAGAAGTGTTGTTGTTTGTTGTTGTTGGGCGCGCGGAACCAACGCTCTCGTGCAGTGCGTGGCTTGATTTCCAACGATTGAGCCGCTCCCTTGATGCTCTCTGTGGGTTCGGTAGAGCCATCCCAGAATGCAAGTCGTGATATGCCCGCTTGGGTTTGGGCTCCAGCCTCGATGCCACCCGCGGGCAGCAGCAGCCACGCCGGCGGCGCCCATGGATCTGCGGCGGTCGGCAGCACGGCTCATGGCACCGATGCAAGTGCAGCGAACGGCAGTGCCCCTCCCAGCAGTGCGCCGCTCCCGTCACCCTACTGGGACATGGGCATGCCTATGGAACGCACCGTGCACGGCCAGTCGCCGTCTCGATACATGATGTACCGCAGCGCCGCACCATCGGACTTGTTTCCTCCTCCTGCCTCATCGATGATGCCCCCTATGCCTCCCCCTCACGCCATGTACCCTCCTCACGCAGTCGCTGCGCCTTTCGCTCTCCCTATGCATCCTGATCCCGCCGCTCTGGCCCGCTCGTCCGGTGCTGCGCCCAGCGGCTATCCCCTGCTGTCCTTCGGCGCCGCTGGCGGCGCCTACCCCTACGTGGATGCGCAGTCCATGCCGATGCTGATGCAAGTCCCGCCCGCCACCGCCGCCACGATGGCATCACAGTACATGGCCTCGATCCAAGGTCCGGGGACGGCGCCGCCGCCGCCTGTGCTGGAGACACGCACCGATGCTCTGTCCGAGACATGGGGCACGCTGGCGCCCACACCCGCGGCGACCGCCAACATGGAGGATCTGCTGGCGCTGTCGCGGCAGGCGCAAATGGAGGCGGATGGCGGGCCGAATGCGAACGTGTTTGTGTGTCCGCACTGCGAGAAGCGGTATGTCGGCAAGCATGCACGCAGCATTTGGCGACGCCATCTGCAGGACAAGCACGCGATCCCCCTGAGTGTCCAGCCGCGCCGGACGCGCTGGGACCGGGACGTGAATCGGCCGCGCAATGCGGCCGAGCGCCGTGAGCGCATGCTGGAAAGCAAGCGTCGCTGGGCCCGCAAGAAACGCGAGCAGGAGCGGCGTTCCGCGTCAGCCAGTCGGTCGAATAGTGTGGCGCTGTCCAAGTCGGAGGTCGCCACGAACGCGTCCGGCACGCCGACGCCGAGCGAGCCAGGCTCGGAAGGACGGGAGCCATCCGTCAAGGCCGAAGAGGTGGCGCCCAGCAAGACGACGACCCAACGCACCGCCCTCGCACCCTTCGATACCAATGTCCCGATGCCGCCGCGAGTTGCCGAGGCCAAGTCTCCCAGCACGCTGGATGGCACGAAGCTGTTTATGCCGTCGCCGCTGCAGTCCACGCCCATGCGCAACGCTTTTACGCATCCCCGTGGTCTCTTTGCGAGTCCGAGCGAGGCGCGGCCGGCGCCTGACTCGGTGCGGCGGCTCATGCCCTTTCCTCCGCCCTCGCTCACGAAACGCACTCCCTTTTCGCGTATGGAGCCGTCGCCGCGCTCGACACTGCATGCTCCGCGCCAGAGCCACTTTGATGCACCCTTGAGCCCCTCGGTGCGCTCGTTCCGTGCACCGCGAGCTGGTGGCGACCAGTTCTCGAGTCCGCAGCATCTCAGTCTGACGCAGAGTCTGGGCCTGGCGCCGCAGTCGGCCAGCCGGGGCGGTGGCGCCACGTTTGGGTCCATGTACGCGGCGTCGAATATGACGCCGATGGGCGCAGGCGGCACGCCGTTTGGGCGCATGCCGATGGGCTTTACCCCGACGATCAATGGCCTCCTTCGCGGCGGCATCGGCGATGTGTCGGGCCACGGCTTCTTGGGCGGCGGCGACCTGAGCATGTTCGGCCTCGGGGACTCGCCCCACGTCCTTCGCAGCAGTGTGCGTCGCTCGCCCAAGCGGTCGAGCGGCATCGCGTCATCCTTCCAGTCGAGCTCGGAACGCGACGACGACGACGACGAGCCCGAGAACAGCATGCGCATCATCTCGCCGTCTGTGCGCCAGCGCGTACGTGGCCATGCCAAGCGGCCCAGCCACGACACGCCATCCAAGGTCGGTACTCCGCTGCGCGGTGCACGAGGCAGCGGCCGCCTACGCTCCACGCCGCTGCACACGACCACGCTCCGATAATGCTCCCCTGTGGTACCCCCGTGGGTTGTTGTTGGTAGGCTTCATACCTCCACCTCTAGCATGGCGCCCATGCCGCTGGCCGATGTGTGGGCGCGGTTCCTGGCTACGCCCAACAAACTGTGCTTGGACTTGCGCGCGCGTGCGCACTTTGATGCCGGCCACATCCGGCACGCCGTGTGCATCGCGGGCTTGGAGGCGCTGCGTACGCGATTTAGCACGCTGCCACCGCGCCACGTCCCCTTTCTCGTGGTGTGCGACGCCCATGAGGCGGAGCGGGTGTGCGCGGCGTTTGTGCCACAGGAGCGGTGGGACATTGTCGGCGTCATTGGCGTGGGCGATGCGCACGCTCTGTCGGGGCTACATCCGCTCGCGTATGCGCCGCTGGAGGATCTGATTCGACTCGCCGCGTCGATCGACGCATGGATCGAGCCGCCGACGCCGGATATACCCCACCTGCTCTTCACGCCGGCCGCCGTCGTGAGCCGCGTCGTGCACCAACTCATCGAGTCGCGAGGCTCAGATCCCATCACGCTGCTGGATCTCGGGTGCGGCGCAGGACGCGACGTGACCTTTGCGCTCGTGCTCGCCCAGCGCACATGCACGCGCCGCTGGTACGCTACGTGTGTGGACCGGTGGCGTGCGGCTCTCGAGCGCGCCGCACAGCTCCTAGCTGACTACGCCCTCCTCCCTCCCACGTCCAGCACCGCCGTGTGCGATGCGATTCACGCAGCCGATCTGCTCGACGATGGTCACGTCCGCGAGCTCCAGGCACGAGAGGCCTCGCGGCCCCTGCCGCTCGACGCTTGGGCCGCATCGTGCCTACCACGTGCGGAGTATGACGTGGTCTGGCTCATTCGGTTCTGGCCGCGTGCATGCCTGGTGACGCTGCCGAGCATCGTGGCGCCACGCGGTCTCATTGTCCTGAGCCACTTTGTGCACGATCCCGACCCGCGTATCCCGCGCCGTGGCGAGCCGTATCTGCGCGAGTACACTTCACCGCCCATCGACAAGCGGATCCAGCGCGGCGAACTGCGTGCGCTCCTCGACCACTGGGACGGCATGTATGGCCCACACGAGATCCTGGATGAGTGCATCGAGCGCGTCGAAGACGGCCGGCCCGTACATAGCCTTGTCCTCCGCGTCCATCTCCACCGACTCTAGGGGAGCCTGAGCGCCTGATGCCGCGCCTGACCGTATCGACCTGCTCGCTGAATCAATGGGCTCTCGACTTTGACGGGAACCGCGACCGCATCGTGCGCTCGATTGAGTGCGCCAAGGCGGCGGGCAGCACGCTTCGTATTGGTCCCGAACTCGAGATTCCAGGCTACGGCTGCTACGACCACTTCTTGGAGAGCGACACCGAGCTGCACTCATGGCAGGTTCTCGCCGAGATCTTGCAGTCGGATCTCACCGACGGGATCCTCTGTGATGTAGGCATGCCAGTGTCGCACCGCTCCGTGCTGTACAACTGCCGCATCGCGGTGATGCATCGGCGCATCTTGCACATCCGCCCGAAAATCTGGCTTGCCAATGACGGCAACTACCGCGAAATGCGCTTCTTCACGCCATGGACGCGCATCGGCGAGACCGAATCGTACGATTTGCCGGATGTCATTCGCGAAACGACCGGGCAAACGCATGTGCCCATCGGTGACGCCCTCCTGCAGGCGCCCGACGCGGTCCTGGGCGTCGAGCTGTGTGAGGAGCTGTTCACAGGTGCCTCGCCTCACATCGCGCACGCTCTGCGCGGCGCCGACATCATCCTCAACTCTAGTGGAAGTCACCACGAGCTCCGAAAACTGCATCGCCGCATCGAACTGATCCGGGAGGCGACGCTCAAGCTGGGCGGCGTGTACCTCTATGCGAATCAGCGCGGCTGCGATGGCGATCGCATCTACTATGACGGCTGCGCCTTGATCGCTCTGAACGGCGAGATCATCGCGCAGGGCGACCAATTCGGCCTCGAGGACGTCGATGTCGTCACGGCGACCGTCGACCTCGACGATGTGCGTGCGCACCGCACGTCCAAGAGCCGCGGTATGCAGGCCGTCGCACCCAGCCAGTGGGCAGGGCATGCACAGCCCATGCGCATCCCCGTACCATCGCCACTGACGCACAAGCTGGAAGATAGGCCGCACGCGCGCCTCTCGATGCCCATCGAAGTACGCTACCACGCGCCCGAGGAGGAAATCGCGCTGGGTCCTGCATGCTGGCTGTGGGACTACGTGCGTCGCTCGCGCACACAGGGCTTCTTGCTCCCCCTCTCTGGTGGCATGGACTCGTGCGCCACGGCCGTGATTGTGCACAGCATGTGCCGACTCGTGCATGCGGCGTGCCAGCAGGGCAACGAGCAAGTCATCACAGACATGCACCGCGTCTGTGGTACGCCCGATGCGTGGATGCCTGCGTCGCCTCAGGCATTGGCAGAGCGCCTGTTTGTGACGTGCTACATGGGCACGACCAACTCGAGTCAGGCGACTCGCGATCGCGCGCACCATTTGGCCAAGGCCATCGGCTCCTACCACTACGCCTTTGACATCGACACAGTCGTCTCGGCCATCCTGCGCCTCTTCTCTGCCGTGACGGGCAGGAGCCCCCAGTTCAAAGTACACGGCGGCTCCCCGGCTGAAAATCTCGCGCTCCAAAACATCCAGGCTCGCTCGCGCATGGTACTGGCGTACCTGTTCGCCCAACTTGCGCCCTGGGTCCAGGGGCGCAGTGGCGGCCTCCTGGTCCTAGGCAGTGCGAATGTGGACGAAAGCTTGCGTGGCTACCTGACCAAGTACGACAATTCGTCCGCCGATCTGAATCCGATTGGCAGCATTTCCAAACTGGACTTGCGGCGCTTTCTGACGCATGCAATGACCGCCTTCGACCTGCCCGTTCTGTCGTCGTTCTTGGAGGCGCCACCGACGGCGGAGCTCGAGCCTATCACAGCCGACTATGTCCAGAGCGACGAAGCAGATATGGGCATGACATACGAAGAACTATCCGTATTGGGCAGACTGCGCAAATTGCAGAAATGCGGGCCATACAGCATGTTCGTCAAGTTGCTGGCCATGTGGCCGTCCCTGGCGCCAGATGCCCTGGCGGCCAAGGTCAAATTGTTCTTCTTTGAGTATGCACGCAACAGGCACAAGATGACGACGCTCACACCGGCATACCATGCTGAGTCGTACTCGCCTGACGACAACCGATTTGATTTGCGTCCCTTCTTGTACCCCGTGCACTTTGCATACCAGTTCCGGCGAATCTATGAGCTGATAGGTCGTTTGCGTCCATAGCTACTGCTGCTTGGCCAAGCGCTCGGCCTTGCGAATCGCCCGGCGGCGCGTGTCCAGACTCGATTCATACGCTTTGCTAAGGAGGATCCAGCGCGGCACAAGGTACTGGGTCGCCCAGTCGATCCATGCATGCGTCGGGTAGGGCGTGAGAGTAAAGGGCCGGCCCACGGCCCCCGACGCAAGACCAATTCGTGAGAGCACGGACTGCACGTAGGCCTTGGGCGAAGGCACAATCCACGACGCGCGCCGCACCTTGGACATGTTGCTTACGACAAAGAACGTGTTGAGCACCTGGACATCGACGTGGGAGCGGCGCAGCTCCTCACCGAGGGCCTGCGACCACGCAATCAGATAGGCCTTCGAGCCAGCGTACACGGACAGAAGCGGCGTCGCCCACTGTCCCGAGAACGAGCCCAGATTGAGAATGAGTCCACGGCCTGGGCGGCGCACGAGGTGGGGTGCCACAACGCGCGTCATGTGCTGCGTGGCCATCACATTGACTTGGCAGATCGATGTCAGCTCATGCTCGTCCATCTCGAGGAAAGAGACAGGCATCTGATGAGACAATCCAACATTGTTAACAAGCACCGCCACGTCAAGGTGCTGGATCAATCTCGCCAGGCCCTCGTACTTTTCCGCATCCGCATACAAAAAGTCCATCGAGTAGTAGCATGTCTTGATGCCCGGGTATGCACGCTCAATATCTTTCACCAGGTACATGATCTTGTCTATCGAGCGGCTCACGATCACAATGTTGAAGCCTTTCGCTGCGAGCTGCATCGCAAACTCACGACCAATCCCGTCCGTCGCACCCGTCACGACCGCCCAACTGCCGGCGCCGCGCATTTTCGGGTTCGCGCCGTAGGCCGTCAGCGGACGTCCAGAGAGAATATGGATTTGCAGCACCACATACACCAGATAGAGAAGCGCCGCTGCTATGACAGCGGCACCCACCCCCTGTAGCAGCGTTTCGATCATGGAAAAGGGCAACGTACGCAACGCGTCCCTGGCCTGTGTGTTTGATGATTAAACATGGCACAGGCCGAAACGGTGCCGGCGACCGAGCCAACCGTTTCTTCCCTTCACGCGGGCTCGGCACACGGACCGGCCCGTCATGGCAGCTGCGCTGTCATCGCCCTCTCCGAAGGAATCCCTTGCCCAGCCTGCCCCTGACATGCAGCTGCGCTCGACCTCAGAGGTCCTGCTGGTTTGTGTGATGCACGACAGTCCGCGCCTACGAGCCGCGTGGGACGATGTGTTTGTGCGCACCGTCGAGCCCCTGTGCCATTCTTTCGCACGTCTGTACAGCTCTTCGTGCGTCATGGTAGGCGGCGTCATATACCGCTCCAGGTCATCCCGTGATTTCGCGTCACGACTGCATCCACTCGAGTCGCTTTCGTATATCCCCTTTGTCCCGATCCGGCACTTTTTGCCTCGCGTGCGCTCCGCCTTGTATGCTGAATGCATGTACACACTCGACCAACTCGATGGAGCCCGACTCGAGTCGCCCCTCGCAGAAGCCCTGGCAGCGACGATCGACTTACTGGACCGACAGGAAACGCGGCCACAGGTCATTCCCTTTGCGCGCGCAGCTATGCGTTCCAAAGACACCCAGGTCGTAGCTCGGCACTTGATGCATGTCGTCGCTCTCGACACGAATCTGGCCGTCACTCCCATGGGACAAAACGTGCCACATGAGCTGCCCGCCTTCTCCCAGCAGCTGCACCCACAACTGCATGCACAATCGAGACTCGATATGTGCACGTATTCGGACTTGGTGCATGATATAAATAAGCGGCCCATGAGCTTCAGCACGATCGTGTATGCTGACACGGCCGTTCCCGCCGAGACACGCGCCTCCCTCACTCAAACGGCGCACGATACCCTTTGCTTATCCCGCACCGCGGATGATCGCGTCAATCCCAGGGATCTCTTAGGTGCCCAGAGCTCGATACCCGCTACTATATCCGCGCACATAAGCGGAGCAGAGGTCACGCGCTTGCTCAGAAAGCGCTCCAGCGCTGACACTGCCTCGGAGGCGCCCAACAAGCGGTCGCGGCTGCCCCGCACGCCACTCACACCGACGTTCAAAATGGACCAGGCATCGCTCAACAAGATTATCATGATTCAGCAGCAGCAAGCGAAAATGCTCAAGAATCTCGCGCAATACGTGGCTCTTGGCCGGACACCTGGCTCCAACATGCCGTCCAAAGCTCTGGATCAATTCCGACAGCGGATTGCGGCGCAGCAACTCGCACTCAAGCACCAAGCCGAGCGCCTTCGAGCCAACAAGCCGTTGGACCTCTCTCCCATCTTGCACGCGCTTGCGACCATTACGGCGGATGCGAAGGAGTGGGGTATCCATCTTGGCGGCTCCCATGAGCAGGCGCCTGCTGCACCCCGAGCCTCCGAGGAGACGGCCCGGTCTCAGCTCGCATGGCAAGGCATGCTTCAATGGAACCCATCGTCTCAGTCTAGTCCTCTTTGTACGCTTGTCACAGCAACATGTGGCCATGCGCAAGTCAAGCAAAGCCTGCAGTTGCCTTGGTCCTCTATGATGACAATCAACGGCTTCTTCACAGTAGACCCTGCGAGACTGCAGCAGTATGTCACGCAGCTTCGTTTACCGTGTGCGCTTCTCTCGTTGTGTGCTTTGCCGTCGTCAGCGCCCGTCCAGAATGCCGAATACAACGCCGCGAACTACAGGAGTCTAGCCACGATGCTTGAGCACAACAAGCGTGCAGCATATATCCAACATGGTGCACCTGAATGTGGCATTGTCGTCGTAGCGCTGTCTTCAGCGCGACTGCCGCCGACACAGGCAGTGCAAGCGCCGCGTTTGCTCGCGATTGTGTTTCATGCACCCATACCTTTTGCCGAGCTCGGCGCGCCTACCACATCGAGTGCTTCAAACACTCGTGGTATGATTTCAGTACCTCCTAGCTCAAGTACATCATTCCCCCCACCGTTCATGTCGAATCCTCTCCCCGGCGTGGTAGCACCCCCTGCTGTGCCTGCCATGCAACAGCCGCTGACTCTCCCTCCCGGCTCATTGAGTCCCATGTCCACTCAACTCATGGGCGCTCCCGCTAACGCCATGCCAAATGCCCCGCTGATGTCAAGAAACGCCGCCCCTTCCCCCATGATGCCCTCCTTCGTCGGCACGCAAGACCTGTTGTCAGCAGAGCAGCTGGCCTCGTCCTTAGGCCTGCCTCCTATGTAGTCTGCCAAAAACCTCCACATCTAGGAACCCGATCCTGCCTCTTGACATGCTGCTGCCGTCCGCTACGGAGCAAGCGCGCCACTTGCGGCGTCAGCGCATGTCGCTGTTTTCGCGCAACACATCACTCAAAGACGATGTATGGAAGGGATATGAACGCATCGTAGGTTTCGACACGATGCCGGACGCAGAGGACACGGCGAGCAGATCGTCCTCGTACACACTACAGGTAAAAGCCAAGGGCTATACACGCACAAAGCATACACGCACGTTCATGTGTGCCGTCGACGCCACAGAAAGTAGTGAGCGCGCACTCGAGTGGATGATGGAGCATCTCGTGGACGACGGCGACGAACTCATTGCTGCTCGTGTGATGAGCTTGGACCAGGACCATATTTCCCAAGGCGCCATTCGAGATGGTGCACATAGTCTCTTGTCGTCGATTGTCCACTTGAACAAGGCGACACATGACGAGCGCAAAATTTCGATCACGGTCGAGTTTGTTCGGGGCTCCATCAAACCGACGATCCTCGAGTTGGTCAGCATGTACCGGCCTGAGAGCCTCACGATCGGAACGCGCGGAAAGCAGGTCAGCGCATTGGAGAAGATGCTCGGAACGACGCCTCTTGGAAATCTCAGCAAGTTTTTGATTTGGAAATCGCCTGTGCCCGTCATTATCGTGCGACCTGAAGACCGGATCCAGAAGCACCTGTTCAAACGCCTCGCTGACCCCCGGCGACATGAGTATGCCGCTCTGATGAAGAATGATAGCATCCTGCCCATGAGCCGCGCGCCCGAGGCCCACACTGCATAGCTGTCCGCTTTTCTTGATCATAGCGTCTCTTTCTCCACCTAACGACTTTATTTCCCCGCGCATTGACAACGGAATGATCGAGCGGCTCGTGGTGGTGTCCAACCGTCTGCCGGTAACGATCAAGAAAGACGGGTCGGTGCCTGGTGGCTACATTTTCAAGCAGTCAGCAGGAGGACTTGTGTCTGCGCTGCGCGGCACGAAAAAACTTATGAGCTTTACGTGGATCGGGTGGCCGGGCGTGAGTGTGCCTGAGAGCAGCATCCCCTACATTGAGGCAACGCTCGAAAAGAACTATCAGTGCAAGCCCGTATGGCTTCCTGAAGACGTGGGGGAGCGCCACTACAACGGATTTTCGAACTCGATCTTATGGCCGCTCTTTCACTACCATGCGGGTGAAATGAACTTTGACGAGGACAATTGGCGTGCCTATCGCGAGGCAAATTGGCTCTTTGCACATGCAGTAGGCAGTGTGCTGCGTCCAGGAGACTGCGTTTGGGTACAGGACTATCATCTTATGCTTCTCCCGCTCATGCTAACCACGATCTTGGAGCATGGCGATATCGAACGGCTCGTCCCGAAAGAGTGCTCCGATATGGATGTGACCAGCTCACTGGGGCTGAACCAGGTACCAGGTGATGCATTTGATCCTTCCCGGGCTTCTCACGCGCAGCTGCGGCGCAAAGATATTCAGCTGGGCTTTTTCCTGCATACACCCTTTCCCAGCAGCGAAGTGTACCGTATTCTTCCCGTCCGTCGAGAAATCCTGCTTGGTATCTTGTACTCGGACTTGATTGGATTCCATACGTACGACTATGTGCGCCACTTTTTGTCCTCGTGTGCGCGTATCCTGGGCATACCCACGTATCCAAATGGTGCTGACTTTGGTGGTCGCCGTATTCAGGTCCGCACGTATCCTATCGGTATTGATCCGCATCAGTTTGAGACGGCGCTGCAGCAACCTATGGTCAGAGAACGCATTGGCACACTCTCTCGTCGATTTGAAGGTGTCAAGATCATTGTGGGAATTGATCGACTCGACTATATCAAAGGCATGCCTCAGAAGCTCCAGGGCATCGAAACGTTTCTGGAAGAGCATCCAGAATGGATCGGGAAAGTCGTGCTGATTCAGATCGCTGTACCATCTCGACAGGATGTGGAAGAGTACCAGAACTTGCGTGCGACGGTGAACGAGGCTGTCGGTCGCATTAATGGCAGGTTCGGTACGGTCGAGAGCATGCCGATTCACCTTTTGCACCGTTCCGTCGAATTTAACGAGCTCTGCGCGCTGTACGCCGTCAGCGATGTGTGTCTCATCACCAGCACTCGCGATGGTATGAATCTCGTGTCGTACGAATATGTCGCGTGTCAACAGGAGCGCAATGGTGTCATGATTCTGTCCGAATTTGCTGGCGCTGCTCAGTCTCTGAACGGCTCTTTGATCGTGAATCCCTGGGACCGATTCGCTGTGGCGGATGCTATTCACACAGCGCTCACGATGGATCCCGAGACCCGCAAGGCTAATTCGGAAAAGCTAACAAGCTATGTCGAAAAACACACAGCCGCCTGGTGGGGCCGCAGCTTTATCGATGACCTCGAGCTCGCTGGCAATGCTGCGCCCGCGACCGCTTTTAAACATGCATAGGTTCAATGACACGATTAATGACCAGCTCCGCCGCAGCATCCCGACCGCTCACGCGCTACCTCTTCCGGCGTCTTGAGGCGCAGGCTTAGTGCGTGCAGTCCGCGGTCGAATTCGGGGGCTAGCAGCGAGTTGACAGCGCGATGCCTGGCAAGCGGGGGCTTGCCTTGGAAGGCGGCCGATACCATTTCGACAAAAAAGTCTGCGTCAAATATTGTCATACATACGTGTCTCGCCACTTCCACCGCCTTGAGCTACCATAGCGGCATGATGTGCATGTTTCGACGAGCTGCGGCGTAAATCCCCGGGTCGACATACTCATTTCGAATATACAAGTGTACAGGCTCAAAAGCGCCCGTGAGCTTGTGTCGCATAGACTCTTCCACAGACATGACCTGCGTCACGTAGCTTCTCACGTTTCGCACAGCAGCACGCCACGGCCCCGGCAGCATCCACGTAAGCCCTAGCAGCTGGAGGGCGGGTGTAGCGGAACAAATGTTGGCTTAGTAAGGTGGCATTCAGACTATGGCAATTATTGGGGGAGGGCATAGGCTTTCTTCGGATCCGCTCCCGCCATACCACGGTGAGCGAGGCCCAAGCCAAAGCGCTTAAGGCGGATGGACTGGACAGAAATAAAGCCTGACGTCTCTTCAGGCTCAAAGCCACCGAGCTCATCCATCGATGAGAACTTTTCATCGTACAGGAGCTCGTCCGAGCTGCGACCTTCGATCGACACATGGCCCTTGTATAGCTTGAGCTTGACCGTGCCGTTCACGGTGAGCTGACTCGGCGGGATGCAGCTGCGCACATACTGGCTCTCTGGGCTGAAGAAGAAGCCGTAGTACAAGATCTCTGAGAGCTTCGTAGTCACAATCTGGTCGCGGATACGACGCACCTCACGGTCGAGCGTGAGGCCCTCGAGGTCAATGTGGGCCGCACGCAGGATCGTGGCGCCTGGCGACTCGTAGCAGCCGCGCGACTTGACTCCAATGAAGCGGTTCTCCACAATGTCCACACGGCCAATACCATGCTTGCGAGCCAGTGCGTTCAACTCCAGGAACACATCGCACGCATCCGTATACTCCTTGCCGGTGGCAGGGACAATGAGGCGCGTCGGAATACCCTTGGTAAACTCGATCGAGATGTGTTCAGGGTCATTCGGTGCCTGCTCGGGCGCCTGCGTCAGCTTCCACATGTCAGCCGGCGGCGTCGTGTTGGGGTCTTCGAGAATACCAGCCTCGTACGAGATGTGGAACAGGTTTTCGTCCGTCGACCACGGCTTGGACTTGGTCTGCGTCACAGGAATGCCCTTCGAGGCAGCATACTCGAGCAGGTCGCTTCGACCAGCGAAGCGCTGGTAGAACTTCGGGATGCGCCAGGGCGCAATGACCTTGATGTCCGGGTTCAAACCGTAGAAAGCGAGTTCAAAACGGACCTGGTCATTGCCCTTGCCCGTACATCCGTGCGAAACAAACTGGCACTGCATCTTCTCAGCCGTTTCGATCATGCCACGAGCAATCACAGGGCGTGCGAGCGACGTTCCAAGGAGGTACACATCCTCGTAGATAGCGTTAGCCTGTATGGCAGGGAAAATGAGCTCTTCCACAAACTCTCGGCGCACGTCGTCAAGGATAAAGTCCTTGGCACCACACTTGAGCGCCTTCTCACGCACAGCATCAAAATCTTCTTCCTGACCGACATTGGCCATGTATGCAATCACATCATAGCCCTCATCAATGAGCCACGCGAGAATCGTAGAGGTGTCAAGACCACCAGAATAGGCAAGAAGAACGCGTCCGTTGTTCGACATGATAATAAAGAAGGAACATGACTCGAGTCCTCCACGCCGCTTCACTTCGCGGCCGCTCTTGCCACATGGCATTTACGGCTGCGTGCCTAGACGAAAAAAAAATCCTTCGCTCCACCTCACTGATGGGTCGAGGCGCCACAGACCGGCGTCGCGCGCCCAAGCGCAGTCGGCACGCCGAGGAAGCGGAGGATGCGTCGCCTGAATGGATCGCATCAAGTGATGCCAATACACCATTTGGACTTGTGCCAGCCGATCTGCAATCGTATATGAAAGAAGTAAATGCGCAACTGACAGAGCGAATGCATTCTGGTGACGCGGACGACGTACAGCTGCTTGTTCAAGCCGTTCTCTCCGAAATGAATGGTAACGAACTTGCGCTCGCTACAGATCCTACGTGCTCGCTCGTGCTGGAGAACATGTCGTCAATGCTTCAGGAAAAGCCACTCCGGGTGCTGCTGGATCGCATGACAGGCAACTTTGTGACATTATCATACCATCGATACGGATCGCATGTACTCCAGGCGTTATTTTACGCGGTGCAGCGCACCATGAATACAGGCTCGACATCAGACTCTGCTTCGACGGAGCAGGGTGTGCTGCGCTCCCTGCCGGACATTATGTCTGACATATATGAAGAAATGGAGCCGAGTCTGGTGCCGATGTTGACCGATGTCTTTGCTACGCACATGCTGCGCAGCATCGTCGCCCTTTTTGCGGGCGTCTCCATACCATCACTGGACGATATGCGCTCGAAGCGCAGCGCCAAGTACCGGTCCAAGGAACGCCAAAAAGCCATGGTCGACGACTCATTTACGACACCATCGAATGAGCCGATGCATGTGCCCCCTGCATTTTATACGCTCTTACATCGTTTGTATACACACATGCGCGAGAACTTGGCAGAGGAGGATATGCACAGGCTCGTGCCTGAGGCCACCGCCGCGCCAACGCTCAGTCTGCTTCTCCGGCTCGAGGCTGGACTGGCTGATGGGAAGGGCAGTAAGGTATACGAAAAAGACTCAATGGCATCGTGCATTCTCGGACCACTCAATCAGCGGACGGACTTTATGGAATCAACGTTGCGCGATGCCGTCGCGACGCACGTCCTCCAAAGTGCGTTGCAAAGCATATCGCAGGAGAGGCTCGTGCACTTTTGGCGCACCTATATCCACGGCCGTGTGGCCAAACTCGGAGCACATCCATGTGCCAACTATGTTGTGGCTACGGCCCTGCAGCTCTTGCCGGCCGATGCGACCCTGGCCGAGGCCATTCACGAGCTTGGCAAGGCCGGCGACCAACTCGTGAAGAACCAGGTGACGGGCGTGCTGCAGACGGCTGTCGATCGCAGCGTGCAGGTCGGTGCGTATGCAGCCGATGTGATGCAGGCCGTCCGAGCAGCGTTCCGATTTAGCGAGGACGCATCCAAGGACGACGTGGCCAAGTTTGTGCCAGCTGTCTTGAGCCTTCACACTCTCAAGGCATTCACACATGTCCAAGATGCGCCACAGAAGCGCAAGCGTGACGATCATGGCGAGCGGATGACGACACAGGGAAGTATCTTGCTTCAGCGCATCGCACAGCTTCCTGCGCCGCACCAGACATGGCTGTACGAGAGCCTCTGCACTGATGCCCTCGGCTCGTGGTGCCGATCGTCCACGGCTGCGCATGTGGTCATTGCCGCTCTCACATCCAAGGCCGCCTCATTTGCACAGCGGCGCATGCTCATCCGCGCTGTCATGCCCATGCTGATCGATTTGTGTGACGATGCTTGGGGCAGTCGCGTCGCAGATGCTCTGTGGCTCAGCGCCGACGGATTCACCAAGGAAAAGATGGCTCAGCTCGTGATCGGGCACGAAAAGCGCCTCCTTGCGTCGACGTACGGCCGATTCTTTGTGCGCCGCCTCCGACTCGGTGTGTACCGCAAAAACGTCGACGAGTGGAAGGCATGGGCCATGCACGAACAGGTACCTGACCCAGCGGCGCCCGCCGCCCCACCTACGAATCCCTTTGCGTTCCTGCGCACTATCCAAATCCACCGCACACCACGTGATCACGCCGACAGGGAGCTCGAACGTATTTTAGCACAAGTAGAATAACTATATATATCTCGGCTAACAGGGCCAGCGCGACTTGCCAGTGCGCAAGTCGCCATGGGCCGTGCAGCACACACTCTTCGTCCCGACGAGCGCCCGCGATCCCCAGGGGTTTGTGTCGTGCACAAGGAGCGAGTGACTCTAAAGCCAGGACGATAATGACATTGTAAGGAAACCGATGCTTTCTGCGCCGCTCGCCTCTTGGTCTCATGCTGCGGATAATCACGTGATGCACATGCACGGACCATACCGGTTTCGTGCTAAGCGAGGTTCCCTCGCGCTATGACGTCGGTAGCGCGGAGTCCACGCAAGTTTCAAGCCTCGCGTGCCATCAAGTGCGAGCCGAATGCACCATCAAGCACCGAAATGGTGGTACAAAATACTCCGTGGAGCGCGTCTATGAGCAACGTGGATGGCGGATCTCGCACCGAGGTGTACGCTCTCGTTAACGATCGGTACCCTGGTGCGCCCGGTACAGCTCTCGCGAAGGCCGAGGAAGCAGAAGAACGCGCTAAAATGACAAAGAAGCGGGAGCAAGTTCGGAAAAAGGCAGCTAATGCTGAGCTCGAACACCTAGGAGTCAAGAACCTGACCAAGCGACGCAGGAGCTCAAGCCCCTACGCGAGCAGCTCTCCCAGCGAGTCGGGCAGCTCTGTGAACGGTGACACAGAAGAAAAGTCCTTTAGGAGCGGCTCACGTCATCGTCGCGCATCGTCGCGCAACAGCTCGCCCATGCCTCTGACGACGGAGGCAACTCGACTACCTCACCACATCACCAATGCGCCTGTGCATCCAAGTCCGTTGGCTACGCATGCTATTGCCGCTCACGACGTGCGCTAAAGATCTTTTACGAGTGCTTCGCTGAAGCAGCATGTACAGCGATCTCGACTTTCTCCGACGGACCATATGGCGGGCTCCAAACGAAGCTGGAGCGCACGCTGAAACACATGCTCCACGACACGCTCTAATTCTTCACCACACTGTGCAAAGTCCGGTTGCTGGTATTAGTGGTGTGGTACGTACCGCATTTATTTCTAAAAGCCACGTACAGAGGGCATGGGGCTTACTAGCGTCGTGTCCCACCAACAAGTCGACGCCAAAGATCTCAAAGGCATTCGGCCACATTTGCCAATGAAACGATGCCTCACGCCCAACAGCCTCAAAGGCTGCCCCAATGGTTGCGGCCGCGCTTAGGCGCACGGCATCAATATGTGCGTGGGTAAGAATAAAGCGCTCAGATGCAAGGCACGCTGGTCGTCCTGCTAAATCGCGCCAGAGAAATACATTTTCTTTTTCTGTACCGTTTTGATAGCATGTATTTGTTAAGTGTCCTCGTAAGTCTTGCATATCGCCTGTGGGCGGTGCGTACTCAGTATCAGAGAACAGCGCCAGCATGTCGTCGTGCATGTAGACGTGCAGGCCGCCGACGCAAATGACGTAGACGCGCAGATGGAACTTGCGCGCGGTGTGGTCCGGCGCAACAAGCAGCGGTGCGGATATATAGTCTTGTATGACAAAATGGCGCAGCTGACTAGTGATGCCCGCCTCTTCGTCGTCGTCGTCGTCGTCTTCAAATGCCTGAAAAATGCGCTCGAGTTGCTCCACGGATGAAAACAGGCGGATCCCATTGCCCTGATCCGCCATACCCGGCTTAAGAATAAACCACGAGGTGGGACACGCGGGATCATTGCGCTCGAGTGCCTCCCGCACGTCATAGAGGTCATCAGACAGGAGCTCATCCAGCTCGTCGGCAAATTGGAGATCCAAGGTCCATGTGCGCGGAGCTGGCACAGGCCGCGTCGGGTTCTTGACGCTAAAAGCATGAAGAACATGTGCTAAATGATGCTTTCGAATAAGTGCTTTACGTATGACATAGCTACTACACAGCGCCCGAGAGCCGAGTAGCGACTCAAACGGCAGCACATCGTAGCCGGCCAAGTATACGTCCGCTCCATCCGGCAGCTTGAAAGTGTCAGGACGCTTTTGCGACGTAGTATCCCGGATCTCCCATCCGGCTGGTCCCAGTAGTTTCTCAGCCGCGCGTCGTGCACATTGATGCGTATACGGCGCGCCTGGAAACGACACCCACAGGACCGGTGGCATAGGAGTCGAAAAAAATAATTGATCTCCACGTTGCCTTTGGTCTCCATGGTCACCGTTGTGATTGAAGAAGTAGGCGACACAGACAGTTCGATGCTGTCAGTCGCACCGTCGTCTATTTTAGAAAGTGATGATCCTAGCTCCCTATTGTACCTGTTGGATACCGCGCAAGAGGACCAGCTGGATGCACTACTTGAGGATGACGTATTTGCCACAGCCATGGGTCAGCGGATGCTTGCCGTGTCTGGTCACGAGGTGGATGATAGTTTGCTGTCACTAGGGCAGCTCCTGCTAAGTCGTCCATCTTCTTCCAGCCTCCAAGCATTTCGCGCTCAGCACCCGCGCCGATTCACTCCATACCGTCAACGTGGCGAGACATACCTGCTACCACAACTCCGCGATTGGGATTTGTCGGAGGAGCACACCACGTATCATGTCCTTCCTGGTGGCTACATAACGGCCGTGGGCTATGCTGAAGAAGATGAAGACCACGACAAAGAGGAGGAGGAGGAAGAGGAAGAGGACGAAGAAGACCTAATCTTGCAAGATGATGACGACTATATGGACTGGCTGGGCAAGCAGCTGCTGAACCGCAAGTCAGGTGCACCGATGTGGGTTATTGATGCCGTGCATGAATCACCCGATGATGAAACGGCATATACACTATGGGAAGCAAGTGCGTTCGTGTCTTAAGCGATATAGGTGTGCATACTAACAGACAGGTGATGGGGCCTATTCACCGATGTGGACGACGCGCGATGACAGTGAGGACGGGATCCTCTATCCGTGCGCCACATCGCCCAACGAACGGCCTCGCAAGTCGATGCGAGGCACTTGGTAGCGGGTAGACTTACTTGGTACGTGCGTCGCACGTGATGCAAAGACGCGTCGAGAGGCCGTAGAAACCTGGGTGAAGGCTACGGCGGCGACACAGTCGATGAAGAACGATGCGGTGCGAAACGATGCATGGCTGCTGGATCCTCTCATGACGGAACATGTCGTGCGTCCTTCGATCCTTACGCACGAAATGTCCATACAGCCAAGCTTGAATGAGACGCCTGACATTTTCAGCCGGCGTCTGTATCGGTACACCCAAGGTACACCAGCCTTGTGCGGCACCACGGCGCGACTTCTCAGTCTGCAGTCTACGCCATTCTTGTGCAAGGCACTTGATGCGTACATGCTGCGCTTCCATTTCCAAAGATACCCAATCGATATTGCGCTGCGCTACTTTTTGGCGCTCGAGCACCTGCCAACCGAGTCGCAGCAGATCGATCGAATTCTCATGGCTTTTGCACGGCGGTACGCGGCATGCAATCCAGATACGACAAATGCGGATGCTACTTATTTTCTTTCTTTTGCCTTGCTGCTTCTTCACACTGACCTCCATGCCCAGCACGCTCGGCCTCGACTGAGCCAGTCGGCATTCGTGTCACTGGCAAGCCCCAGCAAGGTGCCAGCCGTCGTGCTCGAATGTCTGTACGATAATACAAGTCTCGTTGAGTTTATGTTTATGCGCGGGCGTCTGAACATGGATAGCCGACGTGCTGCAGAACGCGAGCGCCATGCGCTGTACAAACTGATCATGTCAGGGCAGGTGTTGCATCTGCAGAGTCAACAGCGGTTGACGCTCCCACTTCAGTATGCGTCGCGGTCATGGACAGCACAAGATATTCAGTATGCCAAGCTCAGAGCGCAGACGATGTTAGTCACTGTCCCTTCGCGATGGCGCAAGCGACAAGCCGCACAGTACCGTGTGCAGTGCTTGCTGAGCGGCGCGGTACGACTGTGCCGCGTCAGTGACGACGAGGAAGATGAGGTGACGAATGGCCGTTGGCGGTCATGGATGATGATGGTGACGAGTTCGGCGCTATGCTGGTGTAAAGACATGCCAGATACGACCCTGCGTCTTGAGCAAGTGCAGCCCTTGTCTGATGCGCTCTGTGTCCAGGATGTATCGATGCCACGTCTCCTGCGTCTGCGCATTCAGCAGCGGTGGCTTCTCTTGGACGCCGGTGACCAGCGTGATGCATGGCTGGACCACCTGAACTACGGGGCGAGCATGGCGACGTGCCAGGATCCATCGGACGAATCGCTATGCATACCCGTGGGACTGACGCTGGCATGCCAGTTCGTGGCACCCCCCATGGCAGAGTCAATGGCTGATAATGTGTACCTCATGCGCGCTCAAAGGATGCTGGCCATTCGACAATATGTTACGACGCTGTGCGTACGCCACAAGGCGCTCGTGCATGCCGAGGAAGAGAGCCGTCGGTATGCTCACCACCTAGGTATGTTGACGCCGCTGCGCAAGTCGATGCGCGATTACATGCAGCACGCGATGCACGCCGCGCTGCGCTCGCTCCGTGCGACGCAGTGGGAGCTCGCATTCGTAGCATGTCGCCTAGACTTTCTGCGTGCCGAGCAGTGCCTGCTGGAGAGACATTTACATCATCACTACGTATAATTACATGGCGCGCGGTCGTTTTATTGCACGAGGCTCTTCAGGCATCAATGTACATAGTTCAGCATCACTCAGCGATAGACCGTGGACACTCGCTAGATGCCGCCGCACATCGTACAGCCTCGCAAACTTTTTGGGACACGAATCCGAGCCCAGCTTGTCCCATGGGCATGGCAAGACACGCGCTCGTTTTCGCTTTAGCTGTCCGACATGCGACGTGTCCTGATGATGCTCGCATTTCGCATGTGTGTGTTCGTGTCGCTGAAGAAGATGCTTGTAGCCAAACGACTGTCCACACACCTTGCACACAAAGGGGCGCTCGCCGTGATGCACTCGAGATATGTGCACACGGAGTGATGACGCGCGCTGAAATGCCTTGTCACAGCCATTCCATGGACAAACAAGCGGCTCACGCGGCGCGTGCGTGTGCTGATGGCGACGCATCTTTTCACGACTTGCAAACGCACGGCCACAGACAGGGCATGTGGGGGGATGACACAGCCGCATATGCCGCTGAAGATGCGTCCATGTTGCAAACGACCAGCTGACGCCTGTATCGGTATGCGGTGGATGCTCTGGTGGAAGGGGCACCACGACGTGTGGGAGAATGCACTGATAGCGCCCCTCTTCATGGATCCGCATGTGGTGTCGTCGCTTGGCGTTGGTAAGAAAGTGCTTGCCACACACGTCACACACAAAGGGGGCATGGCTGCACGACGGGTCAGCGTGCGCCTCGCGCCTGTGCTGATACAGGTGCTTGCGCTTCGAAAAGACAAGGTCACAGCCGGGACTGTCGCAATGGTAGAGCCCCGCGACGCCCGCCTCGCCCAGCGCGGCTTGAGCGTCCAGCATACGCATTGAGTGTGCCCCAGTTTCCATCGCATGACACGATAACACGTGTCGACGCAAATGCTGCTGCGTCCAAAATCGCTTCGTGCACGTCTCGCGCGGGCAGGCTAGCGGCTTCATGGACTCGTCCATGTGAGTGCGCATATGCGCGGCCAGATGCGTGGAACGCATGTACGATGCACCGCAGTGCTCGCACACAAACGGCCGCTCGCCGGTATGCACACGCTGGTGCTCCAGTAGCCGTGCTTGCTTGACGTACGTCTTGCCACACCCATCGACATCACATACCCATACGCGACGCGCGCCTTGCTCTGCCTCGACCATCGACGCATGCCAAGGAAAAAAAAAAGTCCCCATTTTCTATCACGTGGAGGCACATTTGGCCTGAGCGAGCGAAGCTGGGATCAGCCTCGCCTCTACCGACTTGCCACCGAAAAAGCGGCCTTGAAGACTCGCGCATGCACTCTGCGCCTCTTCTGGACGATGGAAACATACGTACACCTCGCCGTCGCGACTGTCCTTATCGACAAAGACTGAATCAACATGTCCATGACGAGTGCATTCGAGTCGCACGTCCTCAGACAAATCCACATGCCACTGCGGTTCCGTCTCTTCGCGCGGATCAAACATATGCCGCAAAAGGACAGCCGTTGGTGCCGCCTCTTGCGATGGACGCACGTCGCGCCTGTCAGATCCACGCGCATTCACCGGTCCGACGCGCATCGCACGGCCTGCGAGGTCCATGCCATTTAGCTGCTCCATAGCCTGCTGCGCATCTTGTGCCTCTTGAAACTGCACAAATGCGAAGCCCTTGCTCTTACCCGTCACAGGATGGTAATATACCTCAACATCGTCCAACGGACCAAACGGCTCGAACACCGCACGCACATGCGGTGCCGCAATATCAAAGTGTAGATTGCCAACATATAGCCGCGCATCCGTATTCGATGGCACAGCGGCCGGCAGCGGCACACTTGTCGTAGATACCGACGACCGTGGTGGCTCATACATACCGACAATCGGGTTTTTGCGCGCCGCATCTGCATTCTGCACAAGAATCGGCCATCCAAACATGCGCTTCCCGCTCAGCTCTAAAGCTCGAGGCACGAGCGCTGCATCACTGAGTTCCACATAGCCGATTCCCCGTGATGCACCTGTCTTTACTTCGACTTCAAGTCGCACATCCACAACCGAATGGGGGCCCAAGTTGTCCTCAAAAAACTCACCCAAGTCACGCTGTCCTACACGCGAGTCCAGCTCACTGCAAAACACCGACTTGGTCTCGTATTCAGCACCAAACGGCACCGCCCGCGATCCGCGGCCAACCGGACTTCGACTTCGGCGTCGGATACGTGCGTCGTCGCTATGATGCGGTCTCCGTCCACCTGGTCTCTGATGTCGATATAATGCGTCCTCACGCCAATGTCCATCGCCAGTGTCACGCGGAGCTTGTGACATGTACCGGTCCTCAGCTTCCTCTCCACGCCTTCGCGACGCTCGTCGCATGTCGTGCGATTGATGATGCATATCGCGCCGCGAATCAGCGGCTCTTCGACGCAGCTCTTCTTGCAGCTGTTTCTCACGCTCCTCTGGCGTCATAGGTCCAGACGCTAGCGTTCGGCGCAATGCTTCTTCCTTATCGGCGTACATGTCGAAAGCGAGAAAAAAAAAGGCCTAGGCACGCGATGTGCACAAATTGATGGCAAAAATGGACACGACGGGATTTGAACCCGCGACCTACCGCTATCTGACAGAATGCAAAGCGGACGTGGTAACCACTCCACCACGCGCCCAATTATATTGAATTGACATTACCTCTGGGTATATGAGTTCACACAAGCAACCTATCAGGCAGCTCCACTGGATGTTCCCCCGTCCTCCGATGCTGTTACGACGCAGCAGAAGCTATCCGTGTCAGCCAAGAGTAACGTTTTTCCATCAGGTGAACATGTGATATGCGATGCTTGGAATTTGTCGTTGGGAATGGCCACAGCCTCACAGTACTGTGTGTCATTCATCGACCAACAATATACAGAGCTCTGACCGGTCACAAGGACCAAACTGCAAGCATGCTCAGGGCGCCAAACAACATCTCGCACAGGCGAAGAAAGCACAATAATGCACAAAAGTCGCAAATGGGCATCGACGCTGCGCTCATGGAGACCGAAGAATTCATACAATAACACGGCCGTCGGCATACCTTCGTTTCGACAGGCTAGTACACTGCCATCGTTATTCCATGCGATCCAGTGTGTACCTGTATGCAAGGTTTGTGTATTCAGCAGTGTCGGAACGTCTGTAGCCGTTGATACTTCCATCGGCACGATGCCTCGGCCTCCAGTAGCTTCAAACCACCGATACGGCTCGAACCATATGTGCGGTAGACTCTGCATGCAGCTCAGGGCCGTCACACTAACGTCCAAAGAGTACGAAAGGGACCAGTCACTCAGGCTCAGAACATGGACGTGATCATCGTAACCACCGACGGCAAGGAATTCAGACGATGGGTGCCATGCCACTGTGCGCACGCCCAACACATGACTCAAGTGCCGCGTTGTGCCGCTCGATAAGCGACGCGATGGGGTGCGTGATGCGCGCAGTGATACGCGACGTGCGCGCCCGGTCTCTTGAGGAGACAAAGCCGAGCGGCATTCGGCAACCGAGATCGGTACATGAGTACTTGGTACATCGTCGTCCTGGATCGTGAGAACCACTTGGGGTGTGCCGTGTGCTGTGTAGACGGATAGTTTGTATTCGAGTATGTGATCCCAAACGGCCACAAACTGGCCGTCGGGGCTCCAGGCTATGCCCGATGTATGTGACATATTGGTGGGCACGGCACGGTACAATTTCCACTGGACGGGCTGTTCGAGTGTCGGAGCATCTGAAGTGTGTGGGGTATAGAGACACACCTGATCACACTCTTTTTCGCGCTGCACCACACCAAAGTGTTCCGAGGGAAGTGCGCACACGCGATTCAAAGCTGTGCTCAGCAGCATCGTACAGGACTGGTCAGCAAGCGAGTATATAACGGCGGTGTGAAAAGGAAAAAATTGTACAATAGCAGGGATGCGTCGAATCGGCAACCAAGTGGCGTGCACCAAGCCCTGTGCCGCTTCGATCCGAGCGATCCATCCACGACCGTCGTCAGAGTTATCGGTCACAGTTGCATCCGGGTCGAGCGGGAGCACATAGGATACCCCTTGAAATGTGCTGTAGGCACTTACCAGCAGATATAGTCCATCCATTGACCACTCCAACGAATCCAGCGGTTCATCCAGTTCCCAGGAACGAACAACTTGAAGAGTGCCTACGACGCGCACCGTCACACTTTTACGAGTGGAGCCATCCACATAAGCCAGAAATGTCGACCCTGGCGAGAAGGCTAGGCTGTTCCACGATGCGTAGCTATATGTGGACGTAAAGTCCATGTCGTGCAGCGCGACACGCGTCTCTTGGAGGGAGGGGCACGAAAGCGTACAGCCAAAAAAGTTGGAGCAACGATTGGCTCCAGTGGGTCTCTGGCTAACATACAACGTGGTCTTTGCACGTGGACCATGTTAGTCAGCATGCGCCTATCCTGGCACGTTCGTGCGTGGTTGCACCCCAACGAAAGTGGCGTGCTATATCCAGCGCTACGGATCTTGCCGGCCGCCTACCTGCTGGTTGTCGCACCATACACAGGCCTGTGGCCACAAGAGCGGCTTATACTAAATATCATTATATACTGCCATGGTGATTGCCACGTCTGATCCAATTTTGGAGGCGGTTTCGTACCCATACCCTATGGACCGAAAGCGGCGCAAGTTGCGCGTAGCTATCGTGACAGGTATGTTGTGTCCCACCCATTAACGCGAGTACAGAAAACTTTTTGCCCAAGATTGATGGTGTTACGCGTACACTAGGACGTCTGCTAGAGCATCTCCACTCTGAAGGACACGAAGCTATCGTGTTTGGTCCCGATACGGGCCTGAAAGAGTACCTCGGCCATCCTGTTGTCGGCACCTTTGGCATTCCCATCCTGGTGTATCCCGGCCTGAAGCTTAACTTTGCGCGGCTGCGCTTCATTCGTCGTCTCCAGCAATTCCGTCCAGATGTTGTACACTTTGTCGACCCAATCTGGCTCGGTGCTCAAATGATTCCCCTCTGTAAACGATACCTTCCTAACGTTCCCCGTGTCTCTTCTTACCACACGAATCTGCCCACATATGCATCTCTCTTTGGTGTTGGTTTCCTGGAGCCAGCTATGTGGTCGCTATCGCGCTACTTGCATTCGCAGTGTGATATGGTATTTTGCCCTAGTGAGAGCACTCGTCGTATGCTCCAGTCTCGTGGCATCCAAAACATCGAGATCTGGGGCCGCGGTGTCGATACGGACATGTTTACGCCGGAGGCGCGCGACGAAAATCTTAGGACTGGTTGGGGCTGCAAGCCTAAATCCCAAGAGCTGCTCAACACGTTGCACGATCAGGTTGTCTCCACGATCGAGCGGAACAAGGTTGCCGAGGAATCGTTTATACGTACACCGGAAACGCTACCTGTATCGGAGCTGAGTCCGCCGCCTGCTTACGAGAGCGTGTGTGATGTGCCACCGCTTCCAGGCACCAACTTTGCCCTGCCGCCACCCGTCCTTACCCGTACGGCCACGGCGGCTTCCTCGTCATTGTCGAGCGTGGACAATGACAGCAAGGCCGTCGTGCTTTTTGTGGGCCGTATCAGCTGGGAAAAAAATGTGCGTTTGCTGATTGAGGCCTTCCATTTGTTGCCAGCCAGTGTCAAGTCGAATGCCAAGCTTGTGATCGTGGGCGATGGCCCAGCACGTGCTGAGCTTACACGTCTTTGCCAGCGGTACGGCCTCGACGCTGCCTTTATGGGACACCAAAAGGGTAAGCGCCTCGCTTCAATGTACGCGAGCAGCAGCATTTTCGGATTTCCATCGTTTACTGAGACTTTCGGACAAGTCGTGCTCGAGGCCTTGGCTTCCGGCCTGCCTGTGGTCGGCTTGCATGCTGAAGGCACCTCAGATCTCGTGTGCCATGGCACGACCGGTCTGCTTCTAGACACGGTGCGCGCTACATCGTCGCATTCTTCGCAGAGCCTGCCTGATATGCCGCCGCCTAGCCGCAACAGGCGCTCGTCGCTGGCCGAAAGGCTGCGAGAAGGCTCGGTACCTAGCGATACGCAGTCGCTGTCAGCCTCGAGTGGCCGCGCCGTGCCGTTGGCTGCATCCAACACCGTCAAGCCTGGTCTCCCATCGCCGATCCCCTCTGTCAAGGAATTTGCCTCGATGATGGCACCGGGCTCGCAGTCGTTTTATCAATGTGCTCAGGCGTACAGTATTTTGCTGGAGCGATTGATCCGCGATCGCACTCTACGTGCCACCATGGGCCAGCGTGCGCAACAATATGCTTCGAACCGAACGTGGTGGGACGCGATGGAAGCGCCGGTGCGTGGCTATGAGCAGGTCATTGCCCGCGCCGGACAAATCAACCTGACGGACGCAGAGCTGGAGGCCTTGCGCAATGCCCAGCGCAAGATTGCACCGCTATCCGGTCCGATTGTGACGATGACGGTGATCTTGTATCTAGCCCTCTTTGTGTTGTTGTGGACGTATCTTTTGTAGTTGTCAAGTCATACTAGCTACGTGGACCGCGGTTCCTTGCGAATAAGTCGAGGGCGCTTGGCTCATGTTTGCGCGGTGGCTCGTACTGGTTCTGGCGCTTAAGATGCTCCTCGCGTCGGCGTGCCTTTTCGTGCTGGTACTTTTCGCGCAGTGCGATCGTATTGGCATCCACCACATTCTGGCGCTTTTTGCGAAGGTAGCGCTTCATCGAGCTGTTTCGGCCACGTGCGCGATTCTTTTCCTTCGCGGCTGTGCCTTTGGCCGGCACGACCGGTCCCTGCTCTTCGTCACTGTCGTTCACCTGCTCGTCTGGTGCGGCTTCACCACTCAGCTGCAACCGCTGCATTCGCGTCAGACGAGCATATGGTGTACCATCTGCTGCACGCGGCACGGCGCCAGACCGCTCCGGCGCGGCTGCCACGCCCTGTGCTCGTGATGCCCGCGTATCGAGCTGGCCCATGGTATCTGGATCGAGCGTGATCATATCCGGCTGGATCTTGTCCAACAGGCTGTGCACTTCACGCTCACGGCGGCGAGCCTTGGTTTCGTAAGGATCGGCCTCGCTCGAGTCAAAGTTGGGCTCACCTGCACCAGGCACCAGCAGACTCGTAAAGCCCTGTGCATGGCCAACGCCCAACACATCCTCAAAGGGACAAAAGCGCAACTGCAGTGGCGCACACTGCGGTAGACCCTGCGTCATGTAAGGACCAGGCGGCGCATGACCCAGCTCCGCCTCCGTATGGTACAGACTCACGTGCGCTCCCCATGCCACACCTAACAGGCCACGCTGGGAGTAAGCCACATCACTGGCCGCACGACGACTGACCCATTCGCGTCTTGGGCCGCGACCCAGCATGCGCATGTCCCATACCTTAATGCCGCCGTCCAGACCACTTGTGACCATCTCGCGGCCAGCGCGGTATGAATCAATCGACAGACCTGTCACAGGGCCACGATGCGAGAGAAGCTTGATAGCCGGTGTCGACATATTGGGCGTCCAGAGTGTCACTGTGCCATTCGCATGACCCAGATGGATAACAGCGTTGAGCGGGTTCTGAGCCATAGTGGCACATGATCCAAGACCTGTACGGTGCGATGCGACCATCATACCCGTCGATGTGTCCTGGTACTTGAGATAGCCTGGCTTACCGATTGTAGCGAGCAGAAAATGATACGGCAAAAACTCCATGCGCTGCACCTCAATGTGGTCCTTGAGACGATGGATCTCAAGTCCATTCTGGTCATAAATATAGGTATATTTCTTCTGCGCAGCAGCAAAAAAAGTATGGTTATGCAGCCAGCGCACATCACGCACCGTCTCACGCACTTGAATCTCACACGATAGCTTGCCACTCTGCCAGTCAAAGGCGGCTAAGTGACCTTTGCGGCCACCCAGCAAGAGATGCCGACCGTTGCGTGTATAATCACAGCGGTAAGGCCCAAGTCCGACATTGTCTTTGCCTGCTAACTTGAGCTCAAATGATTTGCGCGCCGTATCCACGCCCACTTGCTCCTTGATATCAGCCTGCGTCACTCGAGCTGTGCGTTCCATCTCATCGTCCACCTCGATCAAACCTGCATCCTCTCCTGGAGCTGTCACATTCAAATATTCATCTGCTAGTTTCGCATGAGATTCAGCACGCTTGCGAGACAAATACTGCTTCGAGAGCTCAGAACGTAGCTTCTTATCCTTGATTTTCGTCAAGGACTTGGGTGGGCGCATCCCTAGTGTTTCTGTCGGTGTCGACTGCTGCAATGACACTGGAAGACGAGTAGCACGAGCTATGCTATTAGCCTGGTGTTTTAGCGCATCTGCATCGTGCTTGCTTCGTCGTTGCTCATGTGGTGCCATGACGGGCCAACGACGTCGATGGGTGCAAAAGTGGAGCACGTCTTTTTTTTTTATACGGTACTTTTCTCTTGCCAAGCCCTTTGAGCTGCCACCATGGCCATGCTCACTGAGCCTGATCAAGTGTGCACCTCGTAGTACACATAGAAAGCTTAATTTTTAACACTACAGAGATGAGCTGTGGTCAAGGTAGCCAAAATGATGACAGTTGAAAAATGGCAAAAAAGAATGACCGAGACCCGATTCGAACGGATAACCTTCTGGAGACTCCACTGAGGAAGCGTTGCATTCCACATGCTGGAATCAGACGCGCTACCGTTGCGCCACTCAGCCAGATCTGACGTTGTCGCATCCAGCTTGAGTTTATAGCCCACAAAACAAATAACTCCATCGTAGGCTAGGCAGATGCCTTGTGCTATTCAGGTACCTTGGCATCACCTCGTATAGTTGGAGTAGTAGTCATATTGACTGAAAAATTTCTTTGCATCCTTGGTTTCTCCACTGACAATACGACCGCGCTTTACGCCCCGGCTTTGTTCGTACTGTTCACGCAACACGCGGTCTTCCCGAAGCCATGCAAGTGCCAATGGCAATAGCGCAGGTGAATAGGTGGAAGAACTTGGCTGAATAGTTTCCTTCATAGATTTGGGGAGGTTAGCAAGGATATCAGGGTGTGTGCTTGCGTCCAGATGCAACGGCCAGGGCAGAGGTAGAGGCGAGGTCGTGCGGCCCATCTGCAAGTGGACAATATGTGTGGGGAAGTCGTGTATGCCATCAAAGATGTGCGTTGCATAAACAATGGTAGCTCCGCGCATCTCGCTTTCCTTACGCAGAAAGTCGAGTAGATCGCAGCGGACCTGTACGTCGAGGTCCACGGTCACTTCATCGAGGAGGAGCAAGTCCCAGGGCGCCATAAGCCCCATACAAAGCTGGACACGTCGTCTCTCTCCATCGCTAATCATGTGCATTTTCCAGGACAGATCGACATCTAGTAGGTCCAGCAGCATATCACGTCGTTCGCTGAAGCGAAAGCCACCCACCGAATCGAGAAAGTCACTCACAGTGATATCACTTCGCACAACTGGATTCATAGCCCATTCAGTGCCTAGGAACGTGACACCACATGGTGGGGAATGAAATACATCTTGTCCGAACACAAGAATGTTGGCCTCGCACAGACGTTTTCCAGCGAGAAGGCGAAGGAGCGTGCTCTTACCAGCACCATTTGCACCGATCAACAGGCAACGAGCACCGCGTTCCAACACCAAATCACATCCTTCTAGTGCCGAAGAAGTGCTCGATGCAAAGTGGTAATGCAAATTGTGTACTTCTACGGCAGGCAGAGAGGCTGACATGGTAGGTGGTTAGGCCACATATTGCTTACCAAATGTACGTTCATCTTACACATGACCCGTCTATACAAATCCTATGCGTGTAACGACGACACTGAGGGTGACCCCTGTTGTCCCAATTCTTGCTGCTGTTGTTGAAGCAAGCTTCGCCGTTTGTTTTTGTTCATTTCTTTCCTAAGGGCAGCTCCATCAAGTGGCTTGAGCAGTTCGAATGCACAAAGTAAGTCCTCAGATACACTCATGACTGCACCAAAATTGTCGAATTCACCGCAATAGTTTGGTGCGCTGAATACAGTGACTAGCGTGCGCTCATTCCAGAATTCATACCCATCTTCGACAACCATATGGGCGCGGCATATAAGGTCAAAGTCATATTGTGCAAGGAATTGCTGGATCACCGCTTTACCGAAACAGTAACTGACGCCGCGTTCATTGTCTTCCCAGTCTAAAGCCGTATCACTCGGGTCGCTCCACAATAAGTCATTCAGCAAGCCATAATCAGGCACACCAGTGGGCCGCTCAATCCTGCGAATGTCGTTCATGCTCGAAAGGGATGGAGAGAGACCTCCGTGCACACAAAAGATTTTGGATGCGACAATAGCCGCAATGGGAAGAGTGTTGAAAACATCAATGAATGTCTTCCAGACTTTGATATTTAGTCGGCGCTTGCATTCATCATAAAAACCATACACACGCGTTACATTAGCACACTCGTGGTTGCCCCGAAGGAGAAAAAAGTTCTCTGGGTACTTGATCTTATAGCACAGCAGCAAAAGAATTGTCTCTAACGACTGCTTGCCACGATCAACATAGTCTCCCAGGAAGAGGTAATTGGCTGCTGGTGGGAAGCCACACATTTCGAAGAGTCGCAAGAGGTCCTGGTACTGGCCATGTGTATCGCCCACAATTTTGACGGGGGGGCTCAACTCAATTAGTGTGGGCTGGCTGAGAAATATCTCCCGGGCTGCTTGACAAATGGCCATGATTTCAGGCACTTTGAGGGCAGGTTTCGGTATCTTCGATGTGTAGCCAGCCTCAATGAGGCGACTGATCATTTCGTCAATGTCAAACATTTTCACGCCATCTGAGCTCGTTACACTGGTAGAAATAGGCGACGCACTTGCCAACACGCCAGGTGCTGGCGATCCTATAATCCTTTCCCCCGATGCATCCGAGGTGGGCGCGAGATGAGAACGCATTACCCCCGCCCCACTGCTCTTACCAGCAATGGGCATGGGGGAAGGGACACTGTGCATCTCGTTTGTATGAGCAGCAGTTTCAGATCTGTGCGCGGTATCAAGAGAGTCATGCTGTTCGCCAGGCAAGTTAGAGTGAGGCGGCGTGGATTCTTGTCGTGCATCCGAGCCATCCTCTACGATGGTGTCATCCGGCGCGCGTGTCTTGCTGCGGCGAGAGACTCCGCTTACTATCCGCCCGAATGAGCGAAACATAGTTTTGCGCCTATTTGGTGCCCTACGTCGTTCGGCACCAACGACGTACGTTACGACAACGAGACGACACAAGAGGGCGGTTAGATCGTGCCCTTTGCCCGGCACGTTCCGTTAATTGGGTGGGGTTGGTGCAGCCAATCATACGACCGAAATATTCAAACTCCACAACGCCAACGCGTGTCGCCATTAGATAGGCTATGGTGGAGCAGAGCTGCCAAGGCTTAAATGGATTGATCTAAGTACCCCAAAATCGGTCGCCCATTTGACCGCAACCAGGTATGATGGCAAATACCACACGATCTTGTGGATGATCACCTTCGGAAGCATCGGAAGGCTTTGTCTTCGAATAAGGATCCTCTGACGGAACACGATCCGGCAGCGGTGCATGCCATTCAAACCGCTGCAGCCCTGGGTCAACACCGGCGGTGATGATTACAATACGAGGAAATGCGTGATACAAAGACCAAACACCACCACGTGCAGATGATAAGAGAGTTAAGATCAAAATCTGGTTCTCGGGCACACCGTGATCTAGCAGAACACGCACGGCCATAAAGGCTGCGGCACCTGTACCAACCTGTGCGTCTGTCAGCAGCACCCAAGTCCGCGCAGCACGCTGGCGGTCTCGAACGAACGATGGAAGCTCAACAGAATACAGCAAGGGGTGGTAGTTTGAATCGGAACTCTGGATTAGCAATGATCCAAGCGATAGGGCAGGCAGCGCTCGGCGAAGCGGATGTTCCAGCATCGCGCCTGACCGAAGAATTGACACGCCACATATGTATTCCACATCTAACTCGAGACCTTGATGCATTTCGCCTTGCGGCGTCTCGACGCTCCGCGCGCGGTAAGGCAGCAACTTCATGGCCTCTTCGACCACAAAGGCACCAACACGCTTACATGCCCATGCGTACTCACCTGCTGGTGTTTCAACATTGTGCATCATTGTAAGAAGAGCCTGGAGCTGAGCCTTGGGTTTAATTACACAAACGTTAGGTGGGAGCGGCAAAACTTGGTCTACCGTTACAAATGGTTGGGACGTATTAAAGGGCTCATGTTCCACCCAATGTGAGTGTGTTCCATCTGCGGTGGTGCCGACAATGACACGAGCTAATGGAAATAAATGATGCGGCATGCGCGTTGACATGTGAGAGGAAAGGGTATGATCTGCATCCATTTTGAGTCGCAAGCTGCGAGATCGAGTGAGATGTTTACCGATATGCTGGCTAATCACATCGATGGCAACCTTGTTGTTCAGTCCAGGTACAATGATGTCAGCATAGCGTGCTGAAGGACTGACAAATGTGTCGAATGATGGCTTGACAAAGCGCAAGTACTGATCCAACACGCCCTCTACCGAGCGCCCGCGATCAAGAATGTCGCGTCGAATGCGTCTGGCGAGCATGATGTCAGGATCTGTTTGCACAAATATCTTGAGGTCCAAAAGCTCTCTTAGAGCCGGGTCTTGTAGCACGAAAATACCCTCAACCACGATAACTGCGTGGCCATATAGGTAGGTCGATTCAGACGTGCGCTGATGCTGTGTGAAACTGTACACGGGAATTTGCACGGCGCGAGACTCCTTGAGATCCTTGACGCATTGTACCAGTAGTTCCTGATCAATGGCACAAGGGTGATCGAAGTCAAAGTTCTGGTTGAATGCCATCTTGATTTGCTCAGGCGTCAGGGGCCGGTAAAAGGCATCTTGACTCACAATGGCGACCCAAGGTATGTTCGGCAGCAGACGAATCACTTCCTTAGCAATTGAAGTCTTTCCACTCGCACTACCGCCTGCAACACCCACGATATATGGCGCAATGGGCTTGCCGTCTGCGTCGTACCACGGTTGGCGCCCAGCTTCTGTCATGATTGTTGTCCGGCTATACGAGCGTCGAGGCTGTGCTGAACCACCATGCAGACGGTACTTTGAGCTGTTGACATGCGAGAGCATGGAAGCTGTGCCACGCAGCTCTGAACCCGGTGTAGATATGCTTTCGTGCGTCTCAGGACCGGTGGCTGTCATACCTTGGCAGAAGCGAACGAGCCAGGGAAATTCCCTCCATTCGAGGTGGAGGCCCCAACGATTTGAACTATACAACCAGTGCTATCCAAGATTTCACACCACGCTAGACACTCTAATCTTTAGATAAACGTTTCACAAAAGGAAGCGCGTGTTTCTTTGAAGGCTCTTCTTGCTTTTTTCGTTTGCGCTCCATCCGCTGAATGGCTTGTTCCTCAATTGCCAATTTGACCCGGTTCTTCACCACTTCTGTCTTGCGTGTGCGATTCCCACCCTGCCAGATCAAGATGCCTGCAATAGCATTGCATGAGAGCGAGCAACTAATAATCGTTGCAGTTAAGGCTGTAGGACGTCTCTCATAACGAATGCCCCATGTAGTTCCAGCAAGACATGCCTGCAGCATGGAGTACACATCGAGGAGAATCACAATGGTCATCATGAGCCAAAGGGGAAATGGACGATGCGTCGCTGTCTCACGGTACCGATAGAATGTGTGGGATGAGTGGAAGCTGTGCTGATGATGCTGCAGCTGAGCCTGTTCAGAGGGAGTTAAGACACTCACTTCATGCGTCTCCTTATCCACCATCGATTGAATTGATGGCGCACGTGTAAGTCGTGCTTTTTCAATCTCCTCGATGGAAAATTCCACCGTATTGGGTTGACCAGGCAGTGGTTGGAGAAGCTGTTCAAAGTGGTATGGCTTCGTTCGTACATGGTGTGCATTTTTTACGCCAATCGCCTCCAGATCGCGTGATGGATCCAACAGCTCCATATCGGTCTCAACAGGTGAAGGTGCGGGGTTTTCATCATCGTGTTTGGTGGCATTCTCCAATCTATCGCGCGTATAACGCGGCAGTTCATTTTCATTCTTGAGTTTCGGCAAGTTCAATAGTTTACGGCGCTTGTACGTCAAAAAATGAAAGTGTGCGATGTGCGCCATGCGGTATGTATCAACCACACGGAACGGCATGAAGCCCACGCCACGAAGCACAAACAAGGCACAAAGTACCTGATCACACACCTCGATCCACACGCGACGCCGGTGGTACGGTTCAACATGAACCCAGTTTACAATAAGCAGGAAAATTACAATGCCCCAAGAAGCAATAAGAGAAATGTACGTCGTGAGAATGAAACCCATGGGTGTGCGCACAAAGTTCCAAAAACCGCGCAACATGCGTTTGGTCTTAGACTTACGCGTCAATAAGTAGCGCACATGCGCTTCCAATTCGAGGCGTTCGTCTTGATCCATTTGCCAATATCTTTCGGTGTGCGGATCGTCAGTATTCCTATACTCGGCAAGGTGCTCATTTTCTTTGAATGATTCGTCGATCGAGTCACGACTGCTATTCTCAGAGGTTGTTCTTTGTTCATCTCCTGAATAAAATGTCGCGGGTAGCATCTCAGGCATTGGAATCGTACATATATTACCGTCGCTGACCGGCTTGCACGTCGGAGACATGGATTCAACCGAGTTGACTGCATCACTACCCCTCCTTAGTTCCGGAGAGATAGGCGACTCTAGAGATTGTATTTCGTCCCGGGCCTCAGGTGAGAACACTTGGTTGAGTCGGAGAGTAGGTCGCCGACTGTATAACCAGGGTAGGTTGGGCAGCATGGCACTATTACCATAGTCTTGCAGAGTGTTAAATAGACCGACAGCAGGATCAAGGACATCAAGGTAATCGACCAATTCATCTGAATGCAACGCCAAATCGCCGTTTTTTGTCGAAGACTGTGTATGGGTATCTTGTGCTTCACTGTTTGTCTGGTCCCTCCCCT